>MDTB01198799.1_pt1 | contig 14322 bp, 15 predicted proteins | sample 811161 | NCBI WGS metagenome assembly MDTB01 (sample SAMN05326650, study PRJNA326480) | marine metagenome | isolation source: seawater | place: Mediterranean Sea | collected 2009
ATGGAGAAAATTTAGACTTATCCAAATTTAAAGATAGAGCAGTTTTATTAGTAAATGTTGCAAGCAATTGTGGTTTTACAAAACAATATAATGATTTACAAAAAATTTGGGACGATTATAAAGATAAAGGACTTACTGTTATTGGGGTCCCGTCAAATCAATTTGGGGGTCAGGAACCTGGATCAAATGAGGATATAAAAGAATTTTGTAAAGTAAATTTTAATGTAACTTTCCCAATGACAGACAAAATAAATGTTAAAGGTAATGATGCTCATCCTGTGTATAAATGGGCTCTTGATAATTATGGAAAATCCACTGTACCTAAATGGAATTTCCATAAGATATTAATTGATAAAGATGGAAAGATTTTTAATACTTATTCTTCACTAACAAAACCCACTTCAAAAAAGATAATAAAAGATATTGAAAAAATTTTAAATATTAAATGACATACCATCATATGCAGGAATAATATTTCTTGGTAAAATTTTTTTTATCTTTAAATAATCAATATCGTTATGTAAATTAGTCAGTATAGTTTTTTTAGGTTGTATTATTTTAACTAAATCTAATACGTTTTCTAAATTAAAATGTGATGGGTGATATTTATATCTAAGGCAATCTACAACGAAGTAATCTAAATTTTTAAATTTTTGCAAATCCTTATTGTAAATTTTATTTACATCTGGTGCGTACGCACATTTACTATTTATAATATATGCAACACTTTCTATTGATCCATGTTTTACTAAGACACCTTGAACGTCAATATTTTTATTAATAATATTTTTATTTTTTAAATTTTTCAATTTTAATGTTGCTGGGTAATCATAGCTATCATTGAAGCAATAATTAAAGGATTTTAATAAATATTTCTTTGTATTTGTGTCTGCATAAGTAGGTATTTTTTTTTTATTTTTTAAAAAAAAAACCCTTAATTCATTTATACCATGGGTTTGATCTGCATGTGAATGAGTGTAAAAAACGTAATCAATATTATTAATTTTATTGTTTAGCAGTTGAGATTTTAAATCTGGTGAAGTGTCAAATAATATATTTTTTTTATTTATCGTGAGTAACGCAGAACATCTAGATCTATAGTTTTTAATATTATTAGGATCACATGAACCAAAAAAACCATCGATTCTTGGCACACCAAGAGAACTGCCACAACCAAGTATAGTAAATCTATTTTTCATTAAAAAATAAATTATTAAAATTATTTGTGGTAATATTGTTTAATTTATCCTGATCAATATTTTTAATTTGTGATAATTTTTTAAGAGTGTGTATAATAAAACTAGGTTCATTTTTTTTCCCTCTCATAGGTATAGGTGCTAAGTATGGACTATCAGTTTCTATTAGTAACTTCTCAACTGGTATTTGAGAAAAAGTTTTCTGTAATTCATCACTATTGTTAAAAGTTATTATACCACTTGCAGAAAAGTAAACATTTAAATCAAATAATTTCTTTGAAAACTCTGTAGATCCAGTAAAGCAATGCATTAAAATTTTTGGATGGGATTTTTCGTATTTTTTTAAGATTTCAAATGTTTCATTTTCTGCATTTCTTGAATGAACAATAATTGGTTTTTTGCAAGATATGGATGCTTCTATATGATTTTCGAAGCTTTGTATTTGTGTTTTTTTATCACTATTATTATAGTAAAAATCTAGTCCGCTTTCACCTATACCAATTATTTTTTTATTATTTTTTGCATATTTAACAATATCTATAACATCGAGTAAAGTGTTATCCGTTTCATGTGGATGTATACCAAAGGTAGCATAAATTTCATCATATTTATTAATTAAAGCTGTAATATTGCTAAATGTTTTTAAATTTGTACCAATAGTTAAAAATTTTTTAACACCAATAAGTTTTGATCTTTTGAGTACATTATCTATATCAGAATACAATGGTTCATGATCAAGGTGACAATGTGAGTCGATCATAATTTTTCCTTCATACTTAATAGAACAATACTACCACCGTCAGTATATAAAAGTATTTCACCACTGTTAAGTGCAGTTAAATCTCTAATTCTTTCGTTCACATTAATTCTCTCGACATTAATTATACTAAATTGTTCATTGAATTTCATTCTAAATAATGATGTTGCAGCAAGAGATCCTATTAAAATATTATTTTTAAACCTCTTAAAATAATCATTCTTGTAATGAATACCTTGGGATGGTGCAATAGCACCGTCAATTATTGATGGTGTCCAAGTGTATAAAGGTTCTGTAAAATTAAGTTCATCTTTGCAACCAAGTTCATTTAAAAATTTTTCGTTAGGCCACATATCATTATCATTTGTAAAATCATAGGAATATAATGTTCCCGATGTAGTACATGGCCATCCATAATTATTATCTTTTTGAATTAAATTTATCTCATCGCCTCCTCTGGGACCATGTTCAGTAGAAATGATTGTATTATTAAAAAAAAATAATCCCTGAGGATTTCTATGACCTTTTGTAAAATTAATTTTTTTTCCATTATTATCAATTTCTAATATTTTACCAAACGAACTAGTATTACTTTGTGGATAGCTATTTAGATTTGAAGACATTGTTGTAAAATAACCTGTTGATACATAGTATTTATTATCTTTTATTAACACTCTTGATCCTGAGTTATTAGCTAACGGATCTTCGCAAACTTTTTCGGACTCCCAAATTAATTTTTTAAAATCAATATTGATTTGAGATATATTTTTATAATCAATTTTATATGTGTTAAGTATCAGACTTTGGCAATTAGCATCAACTTGCTTTGTTGCAATTATAGCTAGTTTATTATCATCAATATAAATATCTCTTATAGAATTAAACTTATTTAATAAAATATTTGATTTTATTGTTCTGAATGATTTATCTTTATTGTTAAATACAAAAGACTCGCCATTTTCTAAAATAATTAATGTATAATTATTTTTCAATAAATGAACACCACCACCATTTCCTGTTGCATTTTCACTTGGTATAGAAAAATAATCTACATTTAAATTATAATAAAAAGTCTCAATTATTGTATCAGTAGGATTAGTTAATTTATAAGCATAATATTTAATACTTTTAGGTAAATATTTCCCTAGTTTAGAATTAAATGGCCAAGATCTTTCTACTCTAGCATTTTGAATAAAAAAATAAGCTATAATTAAAAATAATAAAAATAACAAACTTAAAAATATTAAAATTTTATTTTTTTTGGACATTTTAAACAATCCTATTAAATAAAATGCCTACTTTATTTAATTTTAATCCTGGTTTTAGAATATTATGAATTTTTATGGTATCTAATGATAAATTGCTTTCGCTAATATTAAAAATACTTAAAGCTTTAAGCGCTGTGTCTGGTATTATTGGGTAGAGTAATATTGAAATTTTTCTTATAATTTCCAAAGATACATATATGATTGTATTTAATCTAGTTTGATCATTTTTTTTATTCCATGGCTCTTGATCATTAAAATATTTATTTGCTGTAAATAATTGTTCTAATATAAAATTGACATATGAATTAATATCTTGATTATTAACTTTAATTAAAATTTGACTAAATTTTTTAGAAAAATTATCTAAAACTTCTGAGTCTTCAGAATTAAATGAGTGTTCCATAGGTACTTGTAGGTTAAAGTTTTTTTCTAAAAATGAAATCACACGTTGACATAGGTTTCCATAATTATTCGCAAGATCACTATTTATACATTTTTCTATTCTCTCATTGGATATACTTCCATCATTGCCAAATGATACTTCTTTTAACAAGTAATAACGTAATTGATCTAATCCATAAGTATTAATTACTTCGATTGGATCTAATATATTTCCTTTAGATTTTGACATTTTTTCATCTCCAGAAAGAATCCATCCATGACCATAAATTTTATTAGGTGGTTTAATATCAGCAGCTAATAAAAATGCAGGCCAATATACAGCGTGAAATCTTAATATATCCTTCCCTATTAAGTGTAACGAAGCTGGCCAAAAATCATTAAATAATTTACTTTTATTATTTGGATAATTTAAAGCGCTTAAATAGTTTGTTAATGCATCAAGCCAGACATATATAACATGATTACTGTTTGAAGGCACTTTAATACCCCATTTTAATGATTTTCTACTAATTGATAAATCTTTTAAACCATTTTTCACAAAACTAATTACTTCATTTCTTCTACTTAAAGGCATAATAAAATTAGGATTTTTTTCGTAAAAATCCAAAAGTTTACCTTCCCATTGAGAAAGTTTAAAAAAATACGACTCCTCTTCTAGCCATTCAACTTTTGATCCAGAAGTAATTGATATTTTTATATTATCTTTTGTCTCTATTTCATTATCGTTATAAAAAGCTTCATCAGAAACTGAGTACCATCCTGAATATTTTGATAAATATATCTCATTTTTTTTTTCTAAAATATTCCATAATTCATTTACAGCTTTTAAATGTCTTTTTTCAGTGGTTCTGATAAAATCATCATTAGAAAGATTTAATGTTTCAGATAAATTCTTAAAATTTTCACTTATTTTGTTACAAAAAATTAAAGGTTCTAATTTTTCAGACTCAGCTGCTTTAAGTATCTTTTGACCATGCTCATCAGTGCCGGTAAGAAAAAAAACTTTATTACCATTTATTCGATTTAATCTAGCAAAAAAATCTGCTATTACACTTGTATAAGCATGTCCCATATGTGGCTTAGCTGTTGGGTAATAAATGGGCGTAGTAATATAAAAATTTTTATTCATTTAATAATTTTTTAGAATAATCCAAATACAAAGATTCTTTATCAAGATTATATATTACTGCATCATTAAATTTTTTAATTAATTCGTCGTAATAATTAAAAAGTTTTCTCTTATCAGCATTATTAAAAATTAACGATCTAATATATTGCTCTAAAAATTTATGAAAATTTTTATTCATAAAATCATTTTTTTCATAAAGTTTTTTTGATATAATAGTTTTAATAAAATTATTAAGATTAATTTGTTTTAAATCAATACTATGATTTAATGAAAAATTGTACAGACCAATAATAAAACCTGGTGTGCTATAAAATGATAAAAATTCTTTATTTATATGATTATAAATATCATCATTAAGTATTCTATTCACTGTATTAATTGTTTCATTAAAATTGAGTTTAAGTTCAAATTTAATACATCTAGATTGAATAGTGCGTAAATTTTTATTTTCAGAATTCTGAAGAATAATAAAAACAGTTTTTGAACTCGGTTCCTCAAGAATTTTTAATAATGCATTTGATGAGTTTTTGTTTAAATGCTCAGATTTATTAATCAAAATAATTTTATAATTATTATCAAACGATGATTTATTAGCGTAAGTTATCATACTTCTTATTTGATCAATTGAGATAAAATTTTTACCTTCATTTAAATTAACAGTATGAAGATTAGGATGTGAATTATTTGCTATTAAATTATAAGATTTATTTTTTATATTTAGTTCAAATTCTTGAAGATTATAGGAATCTGAATCTTGATGGGTAAATATATAATTGATTAAATGATTTGAAAAAGTTGTTTTGCCTATACCATCCTTTCCACTGATAATTAATGAATTATGAATCTTGGATTTATTTATTAGATTACATAATAATAAAAATTCATTATGAAAATTATATAGTTTAATTTTATTATCTTTTAGAAAACTGTTCATTAAATGTTAAGTATAGCTTTAATCTTGTTATTTATAAGTTTCTGATTATCAATGATATTTTCATTTGAATTAATTATTAAAAATTTGTTATTTTCCTTGTTGGATAATTTTAAATAGCCATTTTGAACTTTACTGTAAAATTTATAACTAAATCTGTCATATCTATTTAATTTTTTTCGAATGGTAAATCTTCTTTTTAAATTTTTTTTATTAACAATCATTAAAAAGGTAAAAGAAATTTTTATATCTTTAATAATTAATTTATTTAGCTTATTAATAATATTAGATTTTACTCCCATACCATAGTGTTGGTATGCCAACGATGAGTGGATAAATCTATCAATAAGAATTACTTTTTTATTTTTATATTTTTCTATCATTTTCATATTTTCATTTCTAGATGCCATATATAGAAGTAGATCAGTAAATTTTTCAAAATTATTTTTTTTGTTTAAAATTATTCTTCTTATAATTTCTGAATTTTTTGATCCACCGGGCTCTCTAAATACGTGAAAACTAATTTTTTTTGATTTCAAAAATTTTTTAACTTTTAATATGTGAGTGGTTTTTCCAGAACCATCAATGCCTTCAAAAGTTATGATTTTAGGTTTATACATCACCCCAGACTAAATAATTTAATGATTTAAAAAGTCTTGATATAATATTTACTTTATTAATTTTCTCCGAGGCATACAGATCGTATTCGCTATGAATTTCATCATTAAAATAAATCTTCAGTTTTGCAACAACTTGATTTTCTACTATGGGTGCCAGTATTGGTCCTTCATATTCTATTAAGGCTTTAATTTTTCTTTTTTTTGCCTTTGGTATAGTTATGAAAATATCTTGACCTGTTTTTACTTTGACATAATTATTTGAGCCAAGCCAAACTTTCAACTTATCAAAATTACTATCTTTCTTTGCTATTTCAATAGTATCAAAATTTGTTAAACCCCAAATTAAAAGTTTTGAAGATTCTCGTGATCTACTATTTTTAGTTTCAAAACCACTTCCTACCGCAATTAATCTTCTATTGTTTTTTAAAATAGATGAAGCTAGAGAATATTTTTCAACAGCCAAATAACCAGTTTTGATACCATCTGCGCCAATTTTTTTATATAAAAGTGGATTTCTATTACCTTGTGTTATTGGATCACCACCTGTTCTATCCCATGTAAATTTTTTTTCAGCAAAATATTCATAAAAATTTGGGTATTCTTTAATTAAATAATTTGACATCAACATAATATCTCGAACAGTTGAGTAATTTTCTGGATCGTTGATGCCAGAAGAATTTGAGAAATTAGTATTAGTCATGCCAATCTCTTTTGCTTTTTCTGTCATCATAATTGAAAATTCTTCCTCAGATCCTGCTATACCTTCCGCTAAAGCAACGCAAGCATCATTTCCCGAAACTACAATTATACCTCTCAATAAATCTTCAACTGATACTTCATCACCTATCATTATAAACATTGATGAATAACCACTTTTAGATAAACGCCATGCATTTTCAGATATTAAAAATTTATCATCAAGACTTAATTCGTCATTCTTTATTAAATCAAAAGCTATAATTGAAGTCATAATTTTAGTCATTGAAGCAGGATATATAGAGTGATCTGCATTTTTTTCGTAGAGAATTTTCCCTGATAAATAATCCTGCAATATAACAGAAGGTGCTTTTATATTAAATTGAGCGAAAGATATTGTTGTAGTTAATATGTATAAAATAAATGATTTAAGTAATATATATTTGTACATTTTAGTTTTTAATAATTTCGATATTTTCAAAGTTTAAAATTTTTAACTCATTAAATGAGTTTTTTAAAGAATTTAAATCATGAAATGAACCTATAGTAACTCTATATTGTGTGTTATTAATTTTTGTTATATTTATATTTTTAATTGATGTTTTGTTTTTAATTCTTGAAACCATTAAATCCGAGGAACTTTTAAAGTAAAAATCAGCTAAATATATAGAATAATTGAAGTTAATGTCATCAATTTCTATAGTAGTTTTTTTATTTATAGATAAATCTTTGATTTTAATTTTTTCGACAGGAACTTTATTTGCAACAGATTTTTCTTCTTCAAAGGTTTTTGCTGATTTAGCTACAAACAATGAATTTGAATCTATACTTTTAATTTCTACATACGGATCATTGATATCAAGATCAAGCATATCTGAAATTCTTGAAGTAATAACAGAATTATAAAAATATGGATATTTAGAATTTAAACCAACTTTAGCGATTATTGATTTTTTTTTTTTTTATATTTGTTACTATAACTCTTGTATTTTTTTTTAAATTTCTTTGAAAAATTAATAAATCTTTTTCATTCATTTTCTTATTAATTTTTTTTTCTTTATATAATTTTTCATCATAAATTAATGCAAAACCTTTGTTTATAAATTGAGTTTGTGATAATTTATTAATTTTAAATATTTTATCAGATGTATTACGTGACTCACATGATAAAAGTAATAAATATACTGACAATATTACAATTCTATAAATCATTCTCAAACTTGTTTTTTAATGTGCAGACAGCCAAAGCAAATCTTAGCGATCTATTCCATTGTAAAATTTTTTCATAATTATCAAATACAATATAAGCTGGGCTTAAAGTTTGATTTTCAGGAATAATATCTTTATCAGGTGTTATAAAAGCTATTGTAACATCATCTGATACACTTAAATCAGAAATATTTTTTATATATTTTTTGTAAACTTTAAATTTTTTTTTATATTTAATTTTTTTTGCAGAAGTATTTAAAATATCAGGTGGCACATCATTTGATAATTTAACTTCGTAAAAACAATGATCATTTTTAATCCATCCAATCTTATTAAGATAATTTGCTGCTGAAGCAAAAGAATCTTCGTTATTTTTTAGTTCTATTATTTTATTATTGTTATAGTCAATTGCGTAATTTTTAATTGTAGAAGGCATAAATTGAAAATATCCAAAAGCCCCTGCCCACGATCCATACAAAATTTCTGGATTTATTATATTATCATCAATTAATCTTAAAAGTATAAGTAGTTCATTTGAAAAAAATTCAGATCTTCTTTTATCGAAACTTAATGTTGATAGTGAGGAAATAATATCCATTTTTCCTACATATTTACCAAAGTTAGTCTCAATACCCATTAAAGACAAAAGCAACTCTTTTTCCACATTAAATTTTTTTTCAACATTATTAATTATTGATGAATTTTTTTTATAAATTTTTTTACCATTCTTATGTTTTAAATTTGACGAACGTTTATTAACGTAAGTTTTTGTATCTTCATAAAATTCTGGTTGAAATCTATCATACTCAATAACTTTTGGTAAAAAAATTGCTTTTGACATAACCTTATTAACTGTGTCTCTAGATATACCTTCAGAAATAGCTTTATCTTTAAAATTAACTAGCCATTGATCAAACTCATTTGATAAGGCGCTATGACAAAGAGTAAAAAAACAAAAAATACTTAATAAAAAAAAATTATTTTTCTTCATACAAGTTCTTTAAATATATAGTTACTGCAATCCAAATTAAAGAAAAACTAATAAAATTTAAAAAGGAGAATGGTTCTTCATAATAGAAGTAACCTAACAAAAAATGGCATGTTGGGGTAATAAAAAATATCATACCAGAGGGTCCCAGCCCACTATATTCAAAACCTTTAATAAATAGGAATAAAGGTATTACCGTCATAGGTCCTGCCAACATTAATAATGGTATTAATTTCATGTTAGATAATGAAAAGTCATTAAAACCACTTACATAAATTAAATAAAAACCAAATAATGCAAACGGTAATATAAATAAACTCTCGATCAATAAACCTATTTCAGTATCTATATTAATTTTTTTTCTTAACAAATTGTACAAACTCCATACTATTGCCAGAAAAATACCTATATATGGTATTGAACGATAATCAAATATTAACAAAAAAAATATAGCAATAAAAACAATTATAATTGATATAAATCTTGAAGAATTAATTTTTTCATTAAAAAATATATATCCAAAAAAAACATTTATTATTGGCATTATAAAATAACCAAAACTAGCACTAATTATTTTATTAGATGAAACTGCATATATCCAAACAGACCAATTTGAAAAAATTAACAATCCAGTAAAGAATAAAATAAATAAATTTCTTTTGTTAGTAATAATATTTAAAAAAATATTCCATTTATTAAAAAGTGTGACTGTAATTATAAGCACAAGTGCTGTCCAAATACATCTATGAATTACAAGTTCTAGATGGCCAATAAAAGTGAAGTACTCAAAATAAATTGTACCAATAATGCCCCACCACAGTGAACCCATGGAGGCAAAAATTATTCCTTTTGTAAATATAGATATATTCATAAATCTGATAAATTTATTATTGTTTATAGATAAAATTAATTAAATAAAATCTATTTTATTCTTGAAAAGCATTATAATAGTTATAAAAAAGCAACTTAGGAGAGATGGCTGAGCGGTTGAAAGCACCGGTCTTGAAAACCGGCAAAGGGGCAACTCTTTCCTGGGTTCGAATCCCAGTCTCTCCGCCATATATATTTTATTTTTTTATTAAAGAATCATTCATAAATTTAATAATATTTTTATTCTGCAGGCCTAAATATTTAATTTTATTTATAATCTTAAGAAGGTTTTCATCATCTAAGTTAATACAACCATCTAGGATTAGGAGTTCATCATAATCAAGTTTATCTATTATATTTTGTACAAATGATAGTACTAATAAATCCATTTCTTTTGTTCCTCTATATGAAGATCTATAGATAATTTTATTTTTAAGATCTTCTTTATTTAGCGTCATAAAAATTATATTTATATAAAAATGGACAATTTTAAATACTTATTATCTGACATTAACGTAATTAATAAAATAGGGCAAAAAACTTCTAAATTATTAAAAAAGAAGAATATTAATTCAATTTTTGATTTATTATTAAAAATACCTAAAGATAAAATTGATAGATCTAAAGCTGTAAAAATTAAAAATCTTAAAATTAATGAGGTCCAATCAGTAATAATAAATGTTAAAAAATATAATTTTCCACGTATTAGAAAACTACCAAATAGGGTTAATTGTGAAGACGATACAGGTAAAATAGATTGCATTTTTTTTAATAGTTACGAAGGATATATTAAAAAAATATTACCTTTAAATAAAACTGTTACCGTTAGTGGTAAAATTAATTATTATAAAGGAAGATACCAAATTACTAATCCAACATATGTTTCTAGCGATAAAGATAAAATATTAAAAGTTCAATCCAAATATAGTTTAACAGATGGGATTAGTGAAAAAAAATATAATTATATGATTGGTGAAGTAAAAAAAAATTTGCCCAATCTAAAGGAGTGGCATTCACAACATATAATAAAGAAATTTGATAACATTTCTTGGAAACAAGCCATTTTATCGTTGCATGATCCTAATAAACTGAATCAGAAAAATAAATTCATGCACAGATTAATCTATGATGAAATTTTTGCTACTTTGCTTATTAAAACAAAAATTAGATTGAAGTTAAAAAAAACAAAAAAAAATGCTAAGATATTTGAGCCTTTAAAATTTAATGAAATAAAAAAATTCTTAGACTTTAACTTAACAAATGACCAGATTAAATCTATCAATCAAATACAGTCTGATTTAAGATCTGAGTCTAAAATGTTTAGATTGTTACAAGGTGACGTAGGTAGTGGTAAAACTATAGTGGCCCTATTATCTGCAATGAATGTTGTTAAGAGCGGCTATCAAGTAAGTTTTATGTCACCAACGGAAATACTAACAAAACAACATTATAATTTAACTAAATCACTATTCAATAAAAAAATTAAAATCGAAATGCTTACTGGCAAGACATTACATAAAGATAGAAAAAAAATACTCTCTAATTTAAAGGAAAATAAAATTGATATATTATTTGGAACTCATTCTTTATTTCAAGAAAAAGTTGAGTATAAAAAATTAGGCTTAATCATAATTGATGAACAGCACAAGTTTGGTGTCAAACAGAGAAAAGCTTTATCTGATAAAGGTGGTAATAATTGTGACATACTTGTGATGTCAGCTACACCTATACCCAGAACGATGATAATGACAATTTTTGGCGATATGGATACTTCGATTATTAAAGAAAAACCTAAAAATAGAAAACCAGTTATTACATATAGCAAATTTGAAAATAAAATATCCGATGTTTTGTCATTTGTAAGGATGCAGATTTTAAATAAAAACCAAATCTTTTGGGTTTGTCCTTTAATAGATGAATCAAAAAAAATTGATCATCAGTCATCAATTAAAAGACATAATGATTTAAAGAAATTTTTTGGCGAGAAAGTTGGCTTGCTACATGGTAAAATTTCCAATGAAGAAAAAGATAATATTCTTATAAAATTTTTGAACAAAGAAATTGATATTTTGGTTTCAACTACAGTTATTGAAGTTGGAATAGACTTTCCTAATGCTAATACAATTATTATTGAAAATGCTAATAAATTTGGTTTATCACAATTACATCAGCTAAGAGGTCGTGTTGGTAGAGGAGAAAAACAGTCATACTGTATTTTAATGTTTAAGAATTCATTAAGCGAAAACGCAAAAAAAAGAATTAAAATACTTAAATCATCTAATGATGGTTTTAAAATATCTGAAGATGATATGATGTTACGAGGTTATGGTGATTTATTAGGCTTTAAACAAAGTGGTATGGAAACATTTAGGATGGCCGATCCTATTAAAAATGAAAATCTTTTTTTACTAGCTGAAAAAGAAATTAAAAATATCGAATTAAATAATAAAAATATAAACAGATTTAATCATCTTTTGAAATTATATGATAGAGCGGATGTATTAGTTGACGATTTCTAATTATTCTTAGGGTTTGTTGTGCCAGCAGAAACAATAAATTTAGATGCCTCTTCGAAGCTAATATCTAAATAAATCACATCTTCCCTTGGAAACATTAATAGAAATCCACTCGTTGGATTAGGTGTTGTAGGAACAAATACATTAATAAGATTTTTACCAGTTTTTTTTTTAATTGTGCCAGTATTTTCTTTAGTAGCAAAACCAATAGCATAGGTACCTTTTTTAGGATACTCAATTAATACAACACTTTTTTTATTGTCTTTACTTTTTGTAAAAGTTTCTGTCATTTGAACTATGGCAGAATAAATAGTTCTTAATACTGGAATTTTCTTAAAAAGGTCATTTATTAATTGCAAAAGCTTTTTTCCTAAAAATGAAAGCGATAAACCACCGATTATGGTAATAAACAAAAAGGCTATTAAAATTTCTAATCCGGGAATATTAAAAGGTAAGTAAAAATTAGGATTTAATTCATTTGGCAAAATTTTTGTAGATAAGTTTACAATAAAAATAACTAAATATACTGATATAGCAATAGGTATTAATACTACTATTCCAGTTATAAAATAATTTCTTATTTTTAAAAAAAATGAATTTTTGCTTTTTTTAGCTTTCATATTTATAATAAATTATTAGCAAAAAAAAATAATAATGAATAGAAGAAAATTTCTTAGTTATGTAGGTTGTGGTTGTTGTTCCTTAATTATTCCTTCATGCACAACAACGCCAATAACTGATCGTAAGCAGCTTAAGTTAATATCTGATGCTAAATTAAATGCTCAAGCAGCTAAAATTTATGAAAAAGTTAAAGAAAAAGAAAAAATGAGTGATGATCTTACAACACTTAATCTTATAAAAGAAATTGGTACCAAAATGCAGGACTCTATTTCAGAATACTTCTATCAGTCTAATTTGTCTGATCCTACCATAGATTTTGACTGGGAATACATACTAATTGATAAAAAAAATGTTAAAAATGCCTGGTGTATGCCAGGTGGCAAAATTGCTGTTTATACAGGATTGTTAGATGTTACAAAAAATACTAACGGACTTGCAGCAGTGATGGGACATGAAATTGCCCATGCTGTAGCTAAACATTCAAATGAGAGAGCAAGTAGAAATTTAGCTACAAATACTGTACTTCAAATCGGAGATATTTTAAGTGGTGGCAAGATATCAAAAGTAAATAGAACAGCAGGAACAAATGTTATTGGTCTGCTTACTCAAATGGGTATTCTTAATCCTTTTAGTAGAAAACAAGAAAGTGAGGCTGATTATCTAGGCTTAGTTTTTTCATCTCTATCAGGATATGACATAAGAGAGACTAGTAAACTTTGGGAAAGAATGAAAGAAGCTAACAAAGGTAAATCACCACCTGAATTTTTAAGCACTCACCCATCTCCAGATAACAGAATTAAAAATATTGATGGTTGGATAAATGAAATTATATTGGATTATCCACCAATTAAAATTACATCTTAATTGGTTTAAATGGTGAGCCCTGATGGACTCGAACCATCGACCCATTCCTTAAAAGGGAATTGCTCTACCAACTGAGCTAAGGGCCCCCAAGAAAATTTTTATATTCCTTTTTTTAAAATAATCAACTTTTAAAATATCACAATTTATTAATATATTTGTCATGAAAGATGTCAAAAGTGTCCATTTCTATATTCTTTCTAATTTCACTCATTAGTTCCTGATAGAAATTTACATTATGTAAAGTTAACAACATTG
>MDTB01063268.1_pt1 | contig 14320 bp, 16 predicted proteins | sample 811161 | NCBI WGS metagenome assembly MDTB01 (sample SAMN05326650, study PRJNA326480) | marine metagenome | isolation source: seawater | place: Mediterranean Sea | collected 2009
TATAAAGAGCAATACTAATCATTATCAATAATATTATGTGTCATTCTGACCCTAGAAAATATTAATTTTCTGTCTTATTTAATAGATAAGAGTATAAACATCAATATGGACAAATTAGAGAAAAAGACAACAACAAGAAGAGACTTTTTATTTACCACAAGTTACACGGTTGGTGCAGTGGGTTTAGGCGCAGTCATATGGCCTTTAATAGACCAAATGAATCCTGATAAAGCTCAAAAAGCCTTAGCTACTACTGAAGTTGATATAAGCCAAATTGAACCTGGCAAATCTATTACTGTCTTGTGGAGAGGAAAACCGGTTTTTTTGAAAAGACGCACAGAAGAAGAAATTTTAGAGGCAAGATCAGTTTCTTTAGATGAACTTCCTCATCCGGAAAAAGATGAAGAAAGAGTTAAAAGTGGAAAAGATGAATGGTTAGTAATGTTAGGAGTTTGCACACATTTAGGATGTGTTCCTCTTTCAAACAAAGGAGACTACAAAGGATGGTTTTGTCCTTGTCATGGCTCACATTACGACTTGTCAGGTAGGATCAGAAAGGGTCCTGCACCTAAAAATATGGAAATACCAAAATATGAATTTGTTGATGCCAACACGATTAAGATTGGGTAAGATTTATGAGTGATCAAGAATACGTACCAAAGTCAAAAGCTGGAAAGTGGTTTAATGATAGACTGCCTTTATTATCATTAGCATCTCATTTAACAGATTATCCTACTCCGAAAAATTTAAACTATTGGTGGACTTTTGGGGGTATATTAACTTTTTGTTTACTAACTCAAATAATTACAGGAATTGTTCTAGCAATGCATTACGTAGCGCATGCAGATTTAGCTTTTGCGAGTGTAGAACATATTATGAGAGACGTTAATTATGGTTGGTTAATTAGATACATCCATAGTAATGGCGCTTCAATGTTTTTCCTTGCAGTTTATATACATATATTTAGGTCTCTGTTTTATGGATCTTATAAATCTCCAAGAGAAATAATATGGATAATAGGTTTGATGATTTATCTTCTCATGATGGCCGCTGCATTTATGGGCTATGTTTTGCCTTGGGGTCAAATGAGTTTTTGGGGGGCAACAGTTATCACAAACCTCTTTAGTGCGATACCTTTAGTTGGAGATAGTATTACTACATGGTTGTGGGGTGCTTACTCAGTTGACAACCCCACTTTGACAAGATTTTTTAGTTTACATTACTTAATACCTTTTTTAATTTTAGGTTTAGTAGTTTTACATATATGGGCATTACATATACCAGGTAATAATAATCCAGTTGGCATAGATATTAAAAAACCATCTAAAGATACTGTTCCTTTTCACCCATATATAACTATTAAAGACGCCTTTGCCTTACTTTTATTCATGATTATTTTTGCTGGCTTTGTGTTTTTTGCACCTAATGTTCTTGGACACTCAGATAATTATATACAAGCTAACCCAATGGTTACTCCAGCACATATAGTTCCTGAATGGTATTTATTACCTTTTTACGCAATTCTAAGATCAGTTCCAGATAAACTTGGTGGTGTAATACTAATGTTTGGTGCAATATTTATTTTATTTGTATTACCATGGTTAGATACATCTAAAGTAAGATCAGCAGTATTTAGACCAATTTATAGACAGTTCTTTTGGATCTTAATAGTAGATGTTTTGGTTCTTGGCTACGTAGGAGCAATGCCAGCAGAAGGTATCTATCTAGTTTTAGCTAGAGTTGGAACTGTTTATTATTTTCTTCACTTTATAGTAATATTACCAGTGGTTGGATATTTAGAAAAAACTGAACCAGTACCTTTAAGTATATCAGAACCAGTTCTATCTGGATCGGCGGATTATTCAATAGCGAAGAAGGATAATGAAAAAATTTAAAATATTCTTCTGTATATTACTATCACTTACTATTTTTAATACTTTAAAATCGGCAGAGCAAATTGATCCAATAAAAGTGGATTGGAGCTTCAAAGGTTTACTTGGTAAATTCGATAGAGCATCGCTACAAAGAGGATATCAAGTATACAACGAGGTTTGTGCCTCTTGCCATTCAATGCAGTATTTAAGCTATAGAAATCTTGGAGAACCAGGGGGTCCTGAATTTTCTGAAGATGAAGTTAAAGCTATAGCTGCAGGTTTTGAAGTAACTGATGGCCCAGATGCTCAAGGGGAAATGTTTACTAGAACAGGAAGGCCGTCTGACAAATTTGTCAGCCCATACCCAAATGTTAATGCAGCAGCAGCAGCTAATGGAGGAGCTTATCCTCCTGATATGTCTGTTTTGGTAAAAGCAAGAAAAGGAGGAGCCAATTATATTTACTCAGTTTTAGTTGGTTATGAAGACCCACCTGTTGGCATAACATTAGATGAAGGTGTTTACTATAATAAATATATGATTGGCAATAAGATCAAAATGCCAAATAATTTATCAGATGGTTTAGTAGAGTATGCCGATGGGACAGAGGCTTCAGTCGATCAAATGGCAAAAGATGTAACTACTTTTCTAAGTTGGGCCGCGGAACCAGAGTTAGAGAGCAGACATAAAACTGGAGTAAAAGTAATTTTGTATTTAGTTTTATTATCAATTTTGGTTTTCCTAAGTATGAAAAAAATATGGTCACGGGTTAACCCTGAAGTATAGAACATCACCGTCTTTAACAATATAATCTCTTCCTTCTATTCTTAGTTTTCCATTTTCTTTACATTTTTCAGCACTTCCAAATTTAATAAAATCTGAGGTATCTACAGCCTCTGCTCTTATAAAATTTTTTTCAAAGTCAGTATGTATTACACCAGCAGCTTTCGGGGCTGACGTATTTTTCCTCACAGTCCAAGCTCTACTTTCTTCCTTTCCAGACGTAAAAAAAGTTTCTAAACCAAGCAAGTCATAACCTTCTTTGATAAGTTTATTAATACCCATTTTTTCAAGGCCTATCTCTTTCATAAATTTTGATTTTTCTTCACTCGTTAGACTTGATAGTTGATCTTCAATATCTGCACATATAGTTACTACTTTTTCTTTTGAATAAGTTTTTATAATATTTAATGTATGATTATTTCCGTCTTTTAAAGCCTCTTCATCAACGTTACATACTATTATTTTAGGTTTTAAACTAAGCAAACCTATTTTACTTAAGAATGTTTTTGATGAATATTCTAAAGAGTTAAGTTCATTTCCATTATTAAGCACTTCAAGTGATTTTTCTAAAATGTCAATTTCTTTCTGAGATAATAACTTTTTTTTTGATTTTTCCAGTTTTTTTTGAATAGTTTCAATATCTGACAATGCAATCTCTGTTTTAATAGTTTCGAGATCTTCTACTGGATTTACCTTATTATTGACATGTTGAATATTTTCACTTTCGAAACATCTTACTAAGTGAATGATTGCATCAACTTCTCTTATGTGAGATAAAAATTTGTTTCCTAAACCTTCCCCTTTTGAAGCCCCCTTTACTAAACCTGCAATATCTACAAAAGTAATTGTAGTATAAATCTTTTTTTTGGAATTAGACAATTTCGCAAGAGTATCCAAACGATTGTCTGGTACATCAACTACACCAATATTTGGGTCAATTGTACAAAATGGAAAATTAGCTGCCTCAGCATTTTTTGTTGATGTTAATGCATTAAACAAAGTTGATTTGCCAACATTTGGCAAGCCAACAATACCGCATTTAAATCCCATTTAAATTTTGATTAACTTTACTCGAAAATAAATCAATTTTCTTATCTATTAAAGTTGGAACCAGCTTAACTATACTTTCTGTAATCTCTTTAATTTTTTCTTCTTCATCATCTTTAAAATCTTCTAAAACATGACTGTTAACTCTTTTCTTTTCTTTAGGATGTCCGATGCCGACCCTTACTCTTGAGTAATCTGTTCCGATAAATTTGTCTATAGATTTTATACCATTGTGACCAGCACTTGTTCCACCCACTTTAGCTTTTACTTTACCGAAATCGATATCTAAGTCATCATGAAAAACTATCACATTCTTTGCATCAATTTTAAAATAATCAATTAATTCTTTTATAGCTGTACCAGAGTTATTCATGAATGTAAGAGGTTTAATTGCGTATACTTTTTTGGACTCGATGTTTCCTGTTGTAAGGAGACCTTTAAATTTTGGTTTTTGCTTTGAAAGTTTAAAATGAGAATTGATAGCATCAATTATTTTAAAACCAATATTATGTCGATTATTCTCACTATCAGTTCCAGGATTTCCTAATCCAACAAGTAAAAGCATATTATTTATTTTTTCTCAGCAGGTTTTTTATCCGCAGGTTTTTTATCAGAAGCAGTCTCTTTACCTTTTTCATCTTTTTTGGCTGGGTCGCTATCCTTGCTCGCTGCTTCAGTTGTGGCTTCTGCTCCTTCAGCAGTTGCCTCTCCCTCTGCTCCTGCAGTCGCTTCACCTTCAGCAGGTTTTTCTGGTTCTTTAATAATTGTTGGTGCTGCTACAGTAGCTATTACAAAATCCCTATCAACAATAACAGGCACAACACTTTCAGGTAATTTTACAGAAGAAATTTTTATACTTGTCCCTATATCTGTACCAGCTAAATCTATTGTAATATCCTCAGGTATACTATCTGCAGGACATCTTAGCTCAATCTTTCGTCTTACAATATTTAATACACCACCTCTTTTTAAACCCGGAGAGTCGTCGTTATTAATAAATTTCACAGGAATTTCTATGGCAATTTTAGTCCCTGAAACTATTCTCATCAAATCTAAGTGTATCGGTTCATTCGTAGTAACGTGGTATGCAACATCACGTGGTAAAACTTTTTCTCTCTTTCCCTCAAGATCAATTTCAAACACAGTTGACAAAAAAGATTCATTTTGAATAAAATTTTTTAAATCTTTTTTAGCAATAGATATTTTTTCATTTGCGTTTTTTCCACCGTACAAAATAGCTGGAATAAAACCATCTAACCTTAACTTGTTTGTATAGCCTGTTGAAGATTTGTCTCTTTTACTAGCTTTTATATTAATCATAAATAATTTATTTAGAGAAGGCTATTTAACTCAACTTTAAAAATAAAACAAGTGTTAATTGAACAAATCTGACACAGAAGTAGAGTTTGAAATTCTTTTTATAGCTTCAGCCATTAATGATGAGATAGATAATACCTCAATTTTATTGTTATTTTTTATTTTTTGAGAGTTATCAATTGTATCAGTTATTATTAATTTTTTAATTTTGGATTTTTTAATTTTATTTGCTGCATCACCACTTAAGACAGCATGGGTAATAAATACATAAACTTCAGTTGCTCCATTTTTTTTCAAAGCATCAACAGCATTTATAATTGTCCCTCCACTATCAATTATATCATCTACGATAATACAAGTTTTATCTTTTACATTACCAATTATGTTCATGACTTGAGATTTGCCAGGTTTAGGTCTTCTTTTATCAATAATTGCTAAGTCTGCTTTAATTTTTGTAGCAAGTCCTCTTGTTCTTTGTACTCCACCAACATCAGGCGACACACAAATCAATTTTTTATTTTTTAATTTTTTTTTTATGTATCTTGCAAATAAAGGAGTTGTAAAAAGGTTGTCAACTGGCATATCAAAAAATCCTTGAATTTGACCAGCATGCAAGTCGACTGTTACAACTCTACTCGCGCCAGCATTTGTAATTAAATTTGCTACAACTTTTGCTGAAATCGAAGTTCTTGGCACAACTTTTCTATCTTGTCTAGCATATCCATAGTAGGGAATAACAGCGGTAATATTTTTTGCAGAAGATCTCCTTAGAGCGTCAACACAAAGCAATAATTCCATTAAGTTGTCATTAGCAGGATTAGAAGTTGATTGAATTACAAATACACTATTTCCTCTGATATTTTCGTTTATTTCAATATAAATTTCACCATCAGAAAATCTTTTAATATTTGTGTTAACGAGTTTCAGCTTAAGAAGCTTTGAGATTTCTTTGCTCAGCTTAGGATTACTAGTTCCAGATAAAATTTTCATGAAATGTAATTATTTATACAATTATTTTTAAAACTTTTCCAGTTGTTTCATAATCAAATTGTTGTTGAAAGTTTTACGTTAAAGAACTTTAACAATTATTAACATAATGATTAATTTTGGCTAAACTTTGTCATTGCAATCACAGAAATACATCTCCCATAATCATTTTGACCAAGTTTTTTCGATCTTCTGTAACTGAAAAAATTACTTTTTTCTTGAAATGTATCTCTATTAATATTATCGACTTTAACGTGAAGTTTAATTAATTTATCATTTACATATTTTCGTAAATTGAATAACTTTTTATTCTTCTTTTTGCTTGTAAAATAGATATCATTTTTTTTTGATTTTAATAAAAACTTTTTATAAAAAGATAAATCAACCTCATAACTTTTATTTCCAATACAAGGACCTATTGCAGCATAAATCTTATTTTTCGAACCTAATTTTTTAAATTTTTTAATAGTATTTTCAATAATTCCTTTAAATGCACCTTTCCATCCTGCATGAATACATCCAATGATATGATTTTGAGAATCAAAAAGAATAATCGGTACGCAATCTGCTGTAACAACCCCTAAAGCTATTCCTTTAATTTTTGTAATTATCGCATCAGACTTAAATTTTACAAATTTTTTATTTTTAGTATTAATAATTACTACTTTATTACTATGTGTTTGATACATTAAAACTACTTTCTTTTTACCTAATCTCAATTTTTTTGATACTAGTTCTAAATTTTTATTTATATTTCTTTTACTATCTTTTGATCCTTGACCACAATTAAGGCTTTTATAAATATCTTTAGAAAAACCTCCTCGTCTAGAGAAAAAGCAGTGATTAATATTTTTAAATTTTTTTAATTTTTTTGAAAAAAACATTATTTAAATCCAAGGTTAAACTTTGCCTTCTTATTTGCTGCAAATAAAACTTTAAATAAACCACCCATCTTTTTTTCACTTAAAAGTCTATCTAACCTAAAATACAATTCAGATTTTTCTTTAAAACTTTGATTTTTACTTAAAATTTCCGCCCTTTCTAGAATACCTAATTTCTTTAAAAAAAAACTTTGATTTACTATTTTATTTAAAACAAATCTGTTTTTTTGAAAAAATTTATTTAAAAGTTCAAAATTTACTAAATACGTTATGTCAGCTTTCCCAATATTTTTATAAAATAAATTTTTTTTGTGTGACATTAACGATTGCACAGTATCATTTCCCTCTGCTTTTTTATAACCGTAATCTATTAACAAAATACCTCCGTTAAATTTATGGATTTTTTTTATAATAAGTTCTAAAATTTTTAAGCCCTTTTCAGGATATTCAATAATCCCTTTTTTTCTTAGTAAACTCAAATCTTTTAACTTTTTTATAGTTTTCTGCGATATCTTTTTAAAAAGAAATTTTTTAAATTTCCCTTTTTCGAAAAGTAAAAATTTTTCATAAATATTAGACTTTATTATTTTAAATTGTTTAATAGGAATAGAGTCAAAAAATTCATTACCAAAAAAAAGGATTGGTCCTTTTTTAATTTGTTCAAGATTTTTAATCCAAAAAACCTTTTTATCATTAATTGAATTTTTTTGTATTTTTATGAGTTTTTTACTTGTTTCAAATAAATATATTTTTACCGATTTTTCAAATTCAGGAAAATTCTTTATTGTCCTACAAAATGTTTTACAAAACGCACCATTACCCGGACCTAGCTCAACAAAAGAAAATTGTTTTGGCTTTCCAAGTGATATCCAATAAGAAATTGTCCATATGGATACCATTTCGCTAAATAATGAAGAAATTAACGGCGCTGTTACAAAATCACCTGTTTTGCCAAAAGGATTCTTTTTTGAATAGTATCCAAATTTTTTGTTGTATAAGGAATTTTCAATAAACTCTTCAATTGATTGAATTCTATTTTGATTAATCATTTAATTTTTAAATACATTAAAATTCCTATGCTAAACATAAAAAAACTCAATAGAGATCCCATACTTATATAATTAAAAATATATCCTATTTGTAAATCTGGCTCTCTAAAGAATTCTGATATAATTCTAAATATTGAGTAAAATATTAAAAACAAAGCAGCACATCGACCTTTCTTGTATGATATTTTTCTTATTACAAAATTTAAAATCAAAAACAACAAAATACCCTCTAGAAGCGCTTCATATATTTGAGAAGGATGTCTACCCCTTGAATCAACTAATGGAAAAGTTACTGCCCAAGGAAGGTCTGTATGCTTCCCATAAAGTTCACCATTAATGAAATTTGCTATTCTTCCGAAAAATATTCCAACAGGTGCAACGCATGATACCACATCAAGTAAAACTAATTTATCAAAACCTTTATTTTTTGAAAAAATGATTGTACCAACAATTAATCCTAAAAGACCTCCATGAAATGACATACCTCCTTTCCAAATAAAAAAAATTTCTACGGGGTTTAAAATGAAATAATTTAAATTATAGAATACAATATACCCTAATCTCCCTCCAATAATTATCGAAACAATAACGTAGGTAATATAGTCATCAAATAAATTTAAATTATAACTGTGTTTATATTGATAATTTATAAATGATATAATTTTTTTACCATACCACCATCCAAAAATAATACCTGCCAAATAAGCTAACGAATACCATCTTAAAGACAAGATACCAAAATCAAAAATAATTGGATTTAGATTATGAATATACATTATTAAATTAATAACATAATTGAAATAAATTTACTTATCAAATAAGATATAGTGTGTCAGATAAAGAAAAAATATTAAAAACGCTTTCAAGCTTGTTAGAAACAGGAATTTTAACAGTGAATGATGTTAAAAAAGAATTAATTACAAATTTTAAATTTAAAAAAGATAATATAGTTAGTAAATTAGATCTTGTATCTAGAGAAGAATTTGAAATACTCAAAAAATTAGTAGAAAAACAAGATTTAAAAATTAAAAAATTGACAAAAAAAAAAACTAAAAAGGTAAAGAAATTTTAACCTGAAGTCCGCCCATATTACTGTTAGATAACTGGATACTTCCTCCATGGGAATGGACAATATCTTCAACAATCGCCAAACCTAAACCAACTCCAGACTTATTTAGGCTTCTACTTTTGTCTAACCTAAAAAATGGCTTAAATACATTTCTATAATGCTCTACAGGAATACCAGGTCCATCATCATCAAATAAAATAATTACTCTATTTGAACTTTTTTGAACATCTACGGTTATTTTTTTTGCATATACTAGACCATTATTGATGATGTTTGTAAAACATCTTTGAAGCGCGTTTTTTCGTCCGTATAAGACAATTTCATTTTCAACATTAAATTTTAAATTTGAGTTTTTGATATTATTCTCAATTTGTTGAAATATATTCTTTAAATTAATTTTCTCAGTGTTTTCTTTTACTTGAGTTTTAGCAAATTGAAGGTAATCATTTAACATATTTTCCATTTCATCAATATCTTTAGACATATTGGTTGAAATTTCTTTATTATTAACCATTGCTAATTGAAGTTTCAGTCTAGTAAGGGGAGTTCTTAAGTCGTGACTAATACCTGAAAGCATTTCCGATCTTTGATTAAGATGCCTATTAATTCTTTTGGCCATTCTATCGAATTCATATGCAGCGTTTCTTATTTCTCTTGCTCCAGATGGTCTAAATTCGTTTATATAATCACCCTTACCAAATCTCTGAGCAGCCTTTGCAAGATTTGAAATGGGCCTAGTTTGATTCTTTAAAAAAAGTATTGCTATAAGTATTAATATTATTGAAGGCAAAGTGATCCATAATACAAACAGCCGAACAGAAGATGTTGCTATTCTTTCCTTGGGAAAAAAGAATTGTAAATTTTTATTTCCTGATCTTATTCTTACTTCTACAATATCTAAATAATTTATTGTGTTAAACCAGTAATTATCATTTCCAAAAGTTGACTTGAGTTCACGCCTCAAAGACCTATCCATTGGACTAAACCTTCTTTCAAAAACATTCTCAGGCAGAGGCTCTTCTATAGAGTTAATAACAAAATCAAAATTTTTTTTATAAATATCAGTTATATAATTGATTTGATCTTTATTGTCTGAATTATACACATCGCTTAGTGTTTTTATTTCTCCAACCAGTGACCTCGTCATACCTTTGTTAGCTTTAATCCATATGCTATCAAAAAAAACAACAGTAACAATTAGCTGAAGAAGGATTGTAGGCGCCGCGACAATTATTAATGATCTATAAAATAATCCTTTGGGTAAAATCTTTTTAAAAAAATTATTAAATCCAGAGAACATAGCCTGAGCCCCTTATAGTCTGTAAATACTTTGGATTTTTTGGATCTGTTTCAATTTTCTGTCTCAAACGAGTAATCATTACATCAATTGATCTTTCTTGTAATATTCCAGATAATTCTCCTATTCTTGATCTTGAATAAGTTTTGCCAGGATTAGATAGCATTTCCATTAAAATTTTTTTTTCAGTAACATTAATTTTTCTTTGTTTATTATTCAATTCAATTATCATTTTATTCAAGTCTATAATGGCTTTTCCTACTGAATGTTTTTTTTGGAGGTCAATCTTAACTTTTTTTGATATAATATTATTAATTCTTAAAAGAAGCTCTTTTGGTTCAAATGGTTTTCCAATATAGTCATCTGCTCCAAGCTCAAGACCTTTAATCCTATTTTCAACTTCACCTTTTGCTGTAAGTAAAATTATTGGTGGGCAGTTATTTCCCTTAATTTCTTTAGTAAGTTCATATCCACTTTGACCAGGCATCATGACATCAAGAACAATTAAATCAAACTTGAAATGGCCTAACTTGGTTTTTGCTTCTTGAGAATTTTGAGCAGTTGAAACTAAAAATTTATTTTCATTCAAGTATTCCTTGAGAAGATTTCTTATACGATCGTCATCATCTACTACCAATATGTGATTTAAATTATCCATTTATAATTTTTTTCAAAACTTCTTTAAATTTAATTACAGACTCAGGTTCAGAATTTTTAAGTGCATTAAATATTCTTTTTTTTTGTCTTTTATAAATTGTTTCAAAAAATATCTTTCCATCTTTATCAAGATATAATTTCTTTTTTCTTGTATCTTTATCATCTTTAAGTTGTTTTATCATTTTTGATTTTAATAATTCTCTTATAACCCTATTAATACTTTGTTTAGTAATTTTAAGTTTGTATATTAACTCCCCTAAACTAATACCAGGATTACTCTCAATTAAATTTAAAGCTCTTAAATGAGCTGGCCCAAAAAATTTTTTTGACAATATTTCTTTAGGATCTGAATATGTTTCTCTATAGGCGTAGTAAAGCAATTGTATAAAGTCTTTGATTTGCTCGTCTTTAAGATAAAGTAAGTCTCTCATAATTGGTAAGCTATATTGACTTATTCTACCAAGAAATATACTTTTTTCTGATAAAAAAAAAGATATATTATTTTTTTCTATGGAAATGATACCTTACGATAAAAGATCCGGTAAAATTTGGTTTAATGGAGATGCTGTAAACTGGCAAGATGCACAAATCCATGTTTTAAATCACGGTCTACATTATGCAAGCTGTGTTTTTGAGGGAGAAAGAGTTTATGATGGAGAAATATTTAAACTAGAGGAACACACCGAAAGATTATTTTATTCAGCTAAAAGAATGGGAATAAAAATTCCATATAGTCAAAAAGAGATTAATGATGCTTGTAAAAATATTGTAAATATTCAAAAAGTCAAGAATGGTTATGTAAGACCTGTTATTTGGAGGGGGAGTGAAATGATGGCCATATCAGCTCAAAAAAATAAAACTCATGTAGCAATCGCCACATGGGAGTGGGGATCATACTTTGATCCAAAACTTAAAATAGAAGGAATTAAATTGAATATATCTAAATGGAGGAGACCCGCACCAAACACTATTCCGTGGGATACAAAAGCAGCTGGGCTTTATATGATATGCACATTATCAAAACATGAAGCAGAGGAACAAGGTTTTACCGACTCTTTAATGTTAGACTATGAAGGAAATATAGCAGAAGCTACAGGAGCAAATATTTTTTTTAAATCCAAAGATGGTCAATTACACACTCCTATACCAGATTCATTTCTTGATGGAATTACTCGAAGAGCAGTTATAGAAATAGCTAAATTGAAAAATATAAAAGTAAATGAGAGAAAAATTACTCCTAATGAGATGGATAAATTTGTTGGGTGTTTTTTAACAGGGACTGCAGCAGAAATTACTCCAGTATCGAAAATTGATAAATTTGAATTTAAGGTTTGTGACCTTATAAAAGATTTAAGTGACAGTTATCAAAACATGGTTAGAAAAAAAACAGCAGCTTAAGATTTGTCATCTTCGTTTAAAGCGTGGTCTATGCCTTTTATCATATAGCCATAACCAGTATATAAAGTTATAGCAGCAGATAACCACAAAAGAATAATGCCAATTGTTTGAGCGTTGTAGTCTTGGAAATTAATAATTTTATTACCAAAATCTCCTGTAAGAAGAACAGAAATTGCAAACATTTGGATAAAGGCTTTAAGTTTTGATAAACCTGTTACAGGCATTGATATTCTACCTTTAGCCAAAAATTCTCTTAATCCAGAAATTATAATTTCTCTAGTAATTATAATAATCGCAGCAATTACTTCATAATTCTTTATAGTTCCATTCATTATTAACAAAAGTAATGCAGTCGAAACTAGTATTTTGTCTGCTATTGGATCTAACAGCTCTCCAAGTTTAGACTCTTCTTTAAATACTCTTGCCAGAAGTCCGTCAAGATAGTCTGTAAAACTTGCTAAGACAAAAAGAAAGAATGGGATAAGATCACCAAAAAAACCAGGCAGAAAAAAAGTTAAAACAAAAACTGGAACTATGATAATTCTTCCTATAGTTAAGATATTTGGAATTTTAAATTTCATAATTTACTCGTGAAAATAGTCATATATTTTTTTTGCAATACTCTCTTCTATACCTTCTACAGTCTTCAGGTCCTCTAAACTAGCAGATTCTACTGATCTAGCTGATCCAAAATGATTTAGTAAAGATCTTTTTCTTTGTTTCCCAATACCTTCGATTTGATCTAATAGCGATTTACTTAATCCTTTTTTTCTTTTAGCTCTATGGGTACTTATCGCAAATCGGTGAGCCTCATCTCTTAATCTTTGAATAAAAAACAAGAGAGGATCATTCTTTTTTAAAACATATTCTTTATTTTCATGGTAAATTTTTTCTTCTCCTGCATTCCTATTTTTGCCTTTAGCAACAGCCAATATAGGTAAATCATGTAAACCAAGCTCATTTAGCACTTCTCTACTGACTGAATATTGACCTTTACCCCCATCAATAAGAACTAACTCTGGTAGCGAAAGAGAGCCAGATTTTTCTTTTATCGCTTTTGAAAACCTTCTAAATAAGACTTCCTTCATCATACCATAATCATCATTTCTAATTTTCTCATTCTTTATATTAAATTTTCTGTATCTTTTTTTTACAAAACCCTCATTACCAAAACATATTAAAGCTCCTATAGAGTCACTTCCTTGATTATGACTATTATCGTAAACTTCAATAAGATTAATATTATTATTTAAATTAAATCTGTTTGATAAATTTTCAATTAAGTTGTTGTTGCTTTCAGTTTGATAAAGTTTTTGAATTAAAGCCTGTTTAGCATTTTTTTCGGCTAATTTTGATATAATTATCTCATCCTTACTCTTTGCTATTTTTATTAAGATATCTTTTTTTTCTTTTTGTGAAAAAGCTTTCTCTAAAAGTTTTAAATCTTTAACCTCAGTATTAGTTATTATCATACTTGGCACTACTTTGTTTTCATAAAATTGAGTTAAGAAAGAAGTTATTATTTCTTTCACATTATCATCAGTATCGTGTTTTGGATAAAAGGCTTGATTCCCCCAGTTTTGTTTCGATCTAAAAAAGAATACTTGAATACAAGTTTTTCCTGACTCCTTATAAATACTTACAACATCTGCTTCATTTAAATTTGTTTGATTTATTTTTTGTGAAGTTTGAATTTGGGTCAGAGCTTTTATCCTATCCCTTGCTATTGCAGCTTTTTCAAAATCTAATTCTTTACTTGCTAGCTCCATATCTTTTGATAAAGATTTTTGTATCCTTCTTGATTTTCCAGAAATGAAGTCTATGGCATCTGATACAGTTTTTTTATACCGAGCCTCCTCAATATGTCCGACACAAGGACCAGAACATCTTTTAATTTGATATAAAATACATGGTCTCTCTCTATTTTTAAAAACGGTATCATCACAGACTCTTATTTGAAAGA
>MDTB01117355.1_pt1 | contig 14320 bp, 16 predicted proteins | sample 811161 | NCBI WGS metagenome assembly MDTB01 (sample SAMN05326650, study PRJNA326480) | marine metagenome | isolation source: seawater | place: Mediterranean Sea | collected 2009
ATACGAACTTGGTGGTGATACCTTCCATTGCTGGGAGCATGAGGGGCATGGCGCAATGAATATGCATGACGCCATAACAAATTCCTGTGATGTTTATTTTTATGAATTGGCGAGACGCCTCGGCATTGACCCGATTGAAAAAGTCGCCAAGAAATTTGGATTGGGCAGTCCATCTATTCCCGGAGCTTTCGGAGAGAAAAAAGGTCTTATACCTGGTCGGGACTGGAAGCGCGCCAATCTGGACGCCTCATGGCAGACCGGTGAAACCCTGATTGCTGGTATCGGGCAGGGCTATATGCTTGTTACGCCTATTCAGCTGGCAGTTATGACTGCACGGATTGCCAATGGTGGAAAGGCAGTGGTGCCTGAGCTTTTAATAGACCCAAAAGACGTTCAATCTGATGATCAAAATATTTCACAGACCAGTCAGGGAAATATGTCAATGGATGTCGATGGGGGTGAAAAGACCAATAGTGTTGAGGTTGATCCTGAGCATATCAAATTAATGCATAAAGCTATGACAAGCGTGGTGAATGATCCGGATGGCACGGCTTTCGGCTCTCGTTTTAATCTAAGAGGTGTTGCATCTGCAGGTAAAACCGGCACGGTTCAGGTGCGGCGTATCAGTAAAGATGAACGCGAGTCAGGCATTATTCCAAACGAAGAGCTTGATTGGCATTTGCGTGACCATGCTCTTTTTGTTGGTTTTGCGCCTGTTAAAAATCCAAAATATGCCGTCTCAGTTGTTGTTGAGCATGGTGGTAGTGGATCAAAAGTTGCAGCTCCAATCGCTCAGAAACTCCTGAAAATGGCACTGGAACGTGACCGCCAGCCGAGCAAAACCAAAACCGCACGCGCCAATGCATTTAATAAGACTGTAAAAACGAAGGTGGATAAAGCATGAGTCAGTTTCTGTCTCCGCGCTTAAATTCGTTTCAGGGGCGTCTAGCGTCTCTAAATTGGCTACTTGTAGTTCTCATTGCTTCTATCAGCTTGATTGGGGTGATGATGTTGTATTCGGTTGCAGATGGCAGTTTTGAGCCATGGTCAATTCGCCATTTGACCCGTCTGATTGTTGGTCTGGCCTTCATGATTACAGTAGCGATAATTGATATTAAGTTTTGGTTCCGCATTGCTTATTTTGTCTATGTAATTGGCTTACTGGCTCTTCTATCGGTTGAATTTTTTGGTGACCAGATGATGGGCGCAAAAAGATGGCTAGATTTGGGGTTGGTGACCATTCAGCCATCCGAACCGATGCGTATTGGACTGATGCTGGCGCTTGCACGATATTACCATAATTTACCATTTGAAAACACATCTCGCCCGCAATGGCTGGTTTTGCCTTTATTGATGATTGTTGTTCCTGCATTCCTTATTTTCAAACAGCCAGATCTTGGAACATCAATTCTCTTTTCATTAATTGGAGTGAGCACTCTTTTCCTTGCAGGGTTGAATTGGCGTTATTTTTTCGCTGGTGGGTTAGCCCTTATTCCTGCAGGTTGGATTACATGGACTATGCTTCTGGATTATCAGAAGAAGCGGGTTTTTACGTTTCTTGACCCTAACAGTGATCCGCTTGGTTCTGGGTATCACATTTTACAATCCAAAATTGCCATTGGGTCTGGTGGGTTGACCGGCAAGGGTTTTATGCAGGGTACGCAAAGTCATCTGAACTTTCTTCCTGAGAAACATACGGATTTTATTTTTACTATGTACGCAGAGGAAATGGGGCTTTACGGCGCTTTAATTTTGCTGGTTATGTATTTGATGATTTTACTGATGGGCTATTTTATCGCCACACAGGCTCGAAGCGCTTTTGCCCGTATCCTGGCTATGAGTATTAGCGTTTCGTTTTTTATCTACTTGTTCGTGAATATTGCCATGGTTGTTGGTTTGCTTCCGGTTGTAGGTGTGCCATTGCCGCTTATGTCTTATGGCGGAACATCTATGTTGACGGTGATGTTTGGAATGGGGCTTTTACTGAATGTTCAGGTTAATAGATACACTGAATTATCTGCCAAATAGTCTCAAAGTTTACTCACCTAAAAGCGTGTTCAATTCGCCTGAGTTTTCAAGCGCATAAAGGTCATCACACCCACCAATATGCGTGTCTCCGATGAAAATTTGTGGAACGGAAGTCAGCCCGTTAAGTCGGTCTTTGAGTGCTGCGCGCCCAGCCGCGTCACCGGATAGATCCACTTCAGTAAAGTCCAAATCTTTCTTGGCCAAAAGGTCTTTCGCCGCAAAACAAAAAGGACAGGTATTGGTCGTGTAAATCTCAATTTTTTTCATAATGTCTAACGGTTCATATTTATGGGACGCATTACGATTGGAAGGGGGTCAGAGATAAAAGCCACTGACTTTCTAGACCTTCCTCACGAAAATGATGAAAACCTAGATACGCTTCAGAGCTTGTCATTTCAAGAAATTTGTTGTGGTTAGCATACTCAACAAGTAAAACCGCTTCAAATTTCGGTACGTCATCGCCAATTAAAACGCTTCGAAATGCGCCGTTAAACAGAACTTTCCCACTGTAATCGGGCAGAATAGTTTTTACGCGATTTCCATATTCCGCATAGGCTTCAGGATTTTTAAATACAAGCAGGTTTAACATCACAACTTTTTCGTTGCTGTTACCTGCTTTTAGAGCATTAACCTGTTTTTCTGTCGGGTAAAGTGACATGGCACAATCTCAATCAGCTGAGATTGTACCATATCCGAAATAAGTCAAAACAGATAGAACTGACTGTAGATTAAACAGCCTCTTGTTCTTCACCGACAAGTTCGAGGTTGCCGGCTGCAAGTTTGCCGTTTTTGCTCTCAATCATTTGATATTTTAATCTTTGGCCTTCAACAATAAGGCGTAACCCAGATTCTTGTACTGCAGTGATGTGCACGAAAGCATCGGGTGTCCCGTCATCAGGTGTAATAAAGCCGTAGCCCTTGACGGTGTTGAACCATTTAACGATACCAGTATTCATTGTATTCTCCGTGCTCCCAATATTCGGGAGTGCTTATAAAGCGGAAGGATGCCGATAAGCCGCATTTAGTTAGGCGCACCCAATTATCAGTTAGGTCGCTTAAATTAAAAGACCAATTAATTTCTAGAAAAAAATCTGCGGGGGAGAAATTGCTTAACAAGTCTGCGGAAAATAAGGACCCCAAGTAACAAGACAATATAGCGTGAAAGTAGCTCACCGAGCGAGATAGAAAGCAAATAAGACAGCATATCAAGTGTTTGAAGATCCCCATCAGGCCTCAGATTAAACAAGACCGATTTAGCAATCAACGTTAAGGAAACTGCGAGCAGGGCGGCAAGTAACGGATTAGTTGGTCTTCTAAAAAGACCCATAAGTAAAACTGCCAGAATAAGAAGCAAAACTTCTTTCTGGGTGACGGGAAGTGCAAGTAAAGGGTACCAATAATCTGCCATATTTATTCCCATACCGCGAACAATGGGGAAATACAAGTCAAGCACCTTAAATTAGGCAACCCATCCAGCGAGTTCGACGTGTGCCAATTGAGCTAAAAGCTTGATGCTCTCAGGTGAACTATTGAGACATGGGATGGTTGTAAAATTCTCACCGCCTGCATCAATAAAGGTTTCCCGCGCCTCTATGGCAATTTCTTCAAGTGTTTCTACACAGTCAGAAATAAATCCGGGCGTGATAACGGCAATATTTTTATGTCCTGCTTCGCCGAGTTCGCGGAGAGTTGCTTCTGTGTAGGGTTCAAGCCATTTAGTAGGGCCAAATCGAGACTGAAATGTCAGTTTGAAATTATCATCTTTCATGCCGAGTTTTTCCTTCAAAAGACGGGCTGTCTTGGCACAATGGCAATGATAGGGGTCACCCTTCTCAAAATAGGCCACAGGGAGGCCATGAAAGGAAGCGACAAGGTAATCGGGTTTCCAGCCTAGCTTTGAAATATGCTTTTTAACCGATTTTGATAAAGCATCAATATAAGACGGGTGGTCATGCCATGGGCCGGCAGTTCGTAAAGCGGGTTGCCATCGCATCTTCAGCAGACAACGGAAAACCTCGTCATTTACGCTGGCAGTGGTGCTGGCGCTATATTGCGGATAAAGAGATATCACCGAAATTTGAGTGCATCCTGCGGCGCGAAGACTTTCAAGCCCCTCGGCAATGGATGGATTTCCATAACGCATTGCCCAGGCTACTAGCACATTAGTTTTCTCTTTTTTAAATAGCTTGGTGAGGCCTTCAGCCTGTTCGCGTGTATATCGCCGTAGAGGGCTTTCGTGGGTTTCGGTATCCCATATTTTTGCGTATGCGCGTGCCGATTTACGTGGGCGCGTGTTTAAAATTATACTCCGTAAAATCGGTTGCCAAATGAAAGCAGGTGCTTCAATAACCCGCTTATCGCTAAGGAACTGTTTGAGATAAGGGCGAAGACCCTTGGCATCAGGGCTATTTGGCGTACCGAGATTGACCAGCAATAGTCCGGTTTTTCCATATGCGACATCAGGATGCGTGTCAGGTAACATGTACTTAAATAGCTTCTGCTAAACGTCCCTTAGTCAAAGACGCAATATCCAGCGCTTCCCAGACCTCGGTTACGGCATCAACCAACTCGTCAATCATAATATCATCATGTAGGGGTGACGGAGTAATTCTAAGGCGTTCCGTTCCCCTTGTAACAGTTGGGTAATTAATTGGCTGAATGTAAATACCATGCTTTTCCATCAGGCGGTCAGACGCGGCTTTACATAAAACAGGGTCACAAACCATAAGCGGCACGATATGGGTTTCCGTCGGCAAAATTGGTAAATTCGCTTCAGTGAGCTTGGTTTTAAGCTTTGCGACTTGTTCCTGATGCTTTTCTCTTAAATCATTAGCTGTTTTGAGGTGACGAATACTCGCAGTTGCCCCGGCCGCAATTGCTGGTGGCAATGAGGTGGTAAAGATAAAGCCGGGCGCATAGGAGCGTATTGTGTCAATGATAGTGGAACTCGCGGTAACATATCCGCCCATAATACCAAAAGCTTTAGCAAGCGTACCCTCGATAATGTCAACCCGCTCCATTAGTTCCAATTGGTCGGCAATCCCACCGCCCCTTTTGCCATACATGCCAACAGCATGCACTTCATCGAGATAGGTGAGGGCGTTATAACGCTTTGCAAGGTCGCAGATTTCCTCAATTGGCGCTATATCGCCATCCATGGAATAAACGCTTTCAAAGGCAATCAGCTTAGGACGTAACTCGCCAGCTTCTTGGAGTAATTGCTCAAGATGTTCTAAATCATTATGGCGCCAGATGCGCTTTGTGGCCCCTGAGTTTTTCACACCGGCAATCATGGAGGCGTGATTTAGCTCGTCTGAAAGAATCAGGCAATCGGGTAGAACCCGACCGAGTGTAGAGATTGTAGCTTCGTTTGAAACATAGCCGGATGTGAAAACCAGTGCGCCCTCTTTATTGTGGAGGTCGGCAAGTTCTGTCTCAAGCTCTATAATCAGGTGATGCGTTCCTGAGATATTGCGTGTGCCGCCTGCGCCGGCGCCAAGGGTTTCAATTGCATGTTTCATAGCTGTAGTCACATGCTGGTTTTGCCCCATGCCTAGATAGTCGTTTGAACACCAAACAATTATTTCTCGCGGTGGATTATGGGAATAATCCAGGGCTTTAGGAAAGCGACCAACCTGACGGGCTAGGTCTGTGAAGACCCGATAACGTCCTTCTTCGTGAAGAGCGTTTAAAGCTTTATTAAAATATCTGTCGTAGCTCATTATACCAAAACTTGTGTATTGAAATTTTTGTTAAACTAGACGCTGTGACATTGGCGAGCAAGTAAGATAATGATAACAGTCTAAATGCCGCAGTTTGGGTTTTAGGGCCGTATTGCGGGGTTAGTCTTTATCGCGCACAAATGTGACGGCATAAAAGGGTTCGCCCTCGAAAAGGTCTTGAGGTTCTTGCATGCCTTCAAGAATCTGAAAGCGCCTCTGAACAATACTGCCTTCCATGCGAAAACCTTTTTCAGCCATGTGGCTTCTATGGAACTCCATGGCAGCAGGGGTAAAATCCTTGGCTAATACAGTAATGCGTTCGCGTTCTTCATTTTCATCAGACATAGATTTACCCCAGTATTTATTTCTATTCACGCAGTATACCACTGACATCCATGGCACAAAAGGGGCAAAATGCCCTATCTGTGATGGTTGTATGGATTGAGAATTTGTTCAAATCTTGGATTTGATAACTTTCGAGCCGATTCTCGAACCTCAATGATTAAAAGTAATGTCTAGTAACCATTCAGTCTGGCATACCGCTCGCGATGAAAGCTTGGGTCACCCAGAAGTTGCAATTGAACCCGCGCTCTTTTCATGAACAAACCGATATCAACATCGTCCGTCATGCCAATCCCGCCGTGCATTTGCAGCCCTTCATTTGAGACTAAAGTTGATGCTTCGCCGAGACGCGCTTTTGTTAGGCTCGACAGACGGGCAATCTGATTGCTTTTTTTATCACTTTGGGAAAGTGCAAAAGTTACAACTGCTTTACAAATTTCGATTTCACTGAATATTGCGGAAGCACGATGGCGTAGAGCTTGGAAACTCCCAATTGGAACCCCAAATTGTTTGCGCTCTTTAAGATATTCAAGTGTGCGTTCAAAAACTTCATTCACGCCACCCAATATTTCAGCAGACAATAAGATCCGTGCTTGATCGAGCGCACTTTCAAGAGGTGCGGCGCCGTCATCTGTCGTACCAAGTATCATATCAGCAGAAACAGTAATGTTTTCGCAGGTGACTTCAGCACTGTTTCTGGAATCGACCATTTTCGAACGTGACACTTTCAAGCCCTCTGCGTCGGCATCAACCAGACACAGGGAGAGGCCATTTGTGTCGCCTTTTTGACCATTACTCCTTGCTACAATAATCAGCTTGTCAGCAATGTGACCATCAAGAACAAAGGTTTTGCGCCCGTTAAGAACAAGACCTCCGTCTTTTTTCTCAGCACTCAATGAAATAGCTGCAGGGTTATGATGGCCTGACTCCTCAAGTGCCACCGCAACAATCATTTCACCGGCTGCAATGGCAGGGAGAATAGACTGTTTCTGATTCTCTGAAGCTGCTTCAAGCATAATTAGTGTTGATAATATCGAACTGGAAAACAGCGGGGTGGCCGCAAGGGTCCGCCCTGCTTCTTCCATAACCAAACCCATACCGGTGATGCCAAAATCTGTTCCACCATAGGCTTCAGGAATAAGAATGCCCGCTAAACCAAGCTCAGAAGCTTGCTTCCAGACCTCACGGTCAATTCCGTCAGCGCTCTCCTCGTCGCGAAGTTTACGAAGATTACTTATCGGGACTTGCTCTGAAAAAAATTGCTTTGCTGTGTCGCGCAGCATCATTTGTTCCTCACTGAGGATGAAGTCTGTTTTAGGTTGTTCGATATTCTCAGTCGTCATTATGCCTGACCCCCTTCAGGAAGATCTAGCACACGCTTAGCGATAATATTAAGCTGGACTTCGGTTGTGCCGCCCTCAATGGAGTTACCCTTTGAACGCAACCATTGTGGAGAGATATCCATCACATCCTGATCATGCCCTTCACCTTCTGTAGTGAGGGCATTTGTTCCGAGTAGTTCAAGCAGAATTTCAAAACGACGCTTGTTCATCTCTGAGCCATAAAATTTAAAGATAGAGGCTTCGGCTCCAATGCCATGCCCCGCTTTGGCCAATTCGCCGGTACGGCGGAGGGTCAGGTTGAATGCCTCTTCGTCCATTTTGTGTTTAGTGACAGTGTCGCGAAGGGTTGGGTGGGCAATCATGCCATCTAATTCACCAAACACTTCTTTTGCTAATTCTTCCATGCCACCAAGTGAGGCTTCCCCGGCACCCATATTCATGCCTGAAATCATGGCTCTTTCGTGTTCCAGCAGGCGCTTGGCGATAGTCCATCCTTTATTCAACTCGCCGACAAGGTTTTCTTTTGGAACCTTTACATCTGTTAGGAAAGTCTCGCAGAAGGGTGAACTGCCGGAGATAAGTTTAATTGGTCTCGGATCAACGCCTTCAGTTTCCATATCAATCAGCAAAAATGAAATGCCTTCATGTTTGACGCTCGTATCCGTCCGTACGAGGCAGAAAATCCAATCGGCTTTATCGGCATAACTCGTCCAAACTTTCTGTCCGTTAACGAGATAATGATCGCCCATATCTTCGGCTTTTGTTTGCAGACCCGCAAGGTCTGAACCCGAACCCGGCTCGGAATATCCCTGACACCAACGAATTTCACCGCGAACGATAGGCGGTAGATATTTTTGTTTCTGTTCTTCCGTTGCAAATTCAAGCAAGGCAGGGCCAAGCATCCAGATGCCGAAACTATTCAAACATGGCCGGGCATCGATGCGCTTCAGTTCTTGCTGAAGGATTTTGTTTTCCTCTGGGGTAAGGCCACCGCCGCCATATTCAGTTGGCCATGCAGGAGCTGTCCAACCACGAGCAGCCATTCTTTCCATCCAAACCTTTGTGTCTGGATTGGGATAGGATGGGTTTCTACCACCCCAAGGTTGCTCCTCATCAGGCATAGGTGTGCGCATGGAGGCAGGACAATTTTCCTCCAGCCAAGCTCTTGTTTCTTCTCTGAATGTTTCAAGGTTGCTCATAAGTTAAACTCCTAGACTTTGCCTTATACGTCTTTAAATAATGACCAAAACAATGGCAGACAATGCACTTAAATGACAAGCGTAAAACCTATCATTAAAAATTATAAAAAACCTGCGTCAAAAAGGTTCGTCAGGTATCCGCCTTATTCTGCAGCGGTTTGCCCAAAGTTAAAGACGGGTCCGTCATCCCCATTAATAGCCATGAGATATTTGATGCCTTCTTCGGCAATCTCATCACCGACCATATGGGTGCCTTCTGCTTCCAGTTCTGAAAAATCGACAAATGGCGCATATTTCGAGGCTGTCCGGTCAGTAATGATACCTGCATTAAAAAGGGTTTTCACAAGCACACGGAAAATATTGTCATTATCTTCAAGACGCCGTCTGATTTCATCATTTGTCAGGGCATCAATAAATCTTTCCTGAACCATTTGCCAGTCGAGACCCAAAGATTCATATATGGGCTTTTTTTGCTCTGGGCTGGAGAGATTATAGAGCAGGACATGGAAAACCTCCCACGACCAATCTTCTATTTTATCTCTTTCTTCAGCTGAAATGTTAGGGATGGTTCTGTCAGCCCAAATTTTGCCGAATTTATGGTGGAATGCCTCATCCGTCATAACCAATTGCATGAGCTTTGTTAAAAGCGGGTCATTACCCTGACGATAGAAAGTTGCAAAAGCGCCCATAGCTAGGCCTTCAACAAGCATTTGCATGCCAACGAGTTTTTTCCAGACAATTTTCGAATTCACCAATTCGTTCAAAAGGTTGCCAAGGGCAGGGCCGACAAACATTGGCTTCCCCCAGCGTGTATGGATATATCTTGAGAAACCGGCGACATGTCTCGCTTCTTCTCTTGTTTGATTCGCTGCATACTCCTGGGCACCTGGATCTTTCAGGATATGGCACAGGCTAGAGGATAGGTTTAATGCACCCTGTTCGCCGTGAAGAATAGAAGAAAGCGCCCAGTGAACGTTCATATTAACCAGTCTAATTTTATCTTTTTCGTTGAGTAAGTCACCAATGACCCTGAGATCAACGTCCTGATCGGGATTCATCATATATGCGTTCTCAACATCGAAAGGGACCGAAAAATCGATATATTTGGTGTCCATAGGGTCCCAAAAATGATTATGCGTAGCTGAAATAATTTTGTCGAAAGCTGTGGTTCGGTCATTATACCGATCAACTTCTATCATCGCGTTAAAGTCTGACGGGTCTACGGATTGATAGGCATGATCTGCCGTGATTTCCGTTTCTTCGAGATTATGATTTTCCATATCATGCTCCTATGTTTTTTTGAAGATAACGCCATATCTTTGACGAGCGCAAGTCAAAAGTGACGCCTGCGTCATTTTTTGCTATTTCGTGTTGGCATTCAATTGTGATTGGTCTTTAAAACGATAGCATGTAGGGTGCGAACTCGTTAAACAGGTGATTTTAAAGGCGGGCGCGGTCAGCAATGTTTGAAGCGATATTATTGGTGCTTGGTGGATTTATTCTTCTCGGCGGCGGCGGCGAGGGGCTTGTTTCCGGTGCAGTATCCTTGGCAAACAGGCTCAAGGTTCCGCCACTCATCATAGGTTTAACTATTATTGCTTTTGGTACGTCGGCGCCTGAATTAACGGTTTCAATTCAAGCAGCGTTTCAAGGTCAGCCGGATATTGCCATAGGGAATATAATCGGCAGTAATATTTCTAATATGTTGCTCGTTCTCGGAGTTTCGGCACTGATTCAACCGATTATTGTGCAGGGTAAAGAATTGAACCGCGATGGTGTCTTTATGTTGATAGTGACATTGGGCTTCTGTTTTGTTGCTTTCTACGGAGATATTACCCGACCTATTGCAGTGGGTATGGTCGGGGTGATTGTGCTTTACACAATTTATCTTTACCGACTGGGCGGGGATGAGGATATTACGCAAGAGGTTAGTGAAAACCCTCTGGCGGGGGCGAGTGTTCCGGTCTCGCTTATTATTCTTGTTCTGGGGACCATTGCGGTTGTCTGGGGAGCGGATTTGCTTGTCAAAGGGGCCGTTATTCTTGCTATGGAGTTTGGGGTATCTGAAGCGGTTATTGGCTTAACAGTCGTTGCAATCGGAACATCATTACCTGAACTTGCGATTTCTGTTCTTGCCGCCTTGCGAGGTCATGCAGCGCTGGCGGTGGGGAATATTGTTGGCAGCAATATTTATAATATTCTTTTGATTTTAGGTGTCACCGGGTTGGTGCATCCGATAGCTATTGCACCTGATTTTCTGAATATGGATATCTGGGTGCTCCTCGGCGTTTCCGGTGTGACAGTTTTCCTTCTCAGCTATCAGCAGGGTATATCTAGAATTTTTGGGGGATTATTCCTCGTCGGTTATATAATCTATATTGGTCTTCTTTTTGGTGCTTAAGGCGCGTTCATGGCTTTCGAAATTAAACAAACTCCATCTGAATTGGAAAAAGATAAATTATCCCTAGCATCCAGAATTTTAGGGCCGGGTCGACTGGTGCGCATGGCTGAAAGATTACGTGAAAACAATCAGCAAATCCCCGAGTTAAATTTCTGTGCAGTTTCGGATGAAGGCATGATTGGCGGGATTGCCTTTTGGCCAATTCAAATCGGTTCAACACCAGCACTCCTTCTTGGACCGCTGATTGTAAATCCTGAATGGCAGGGTAAGGGTGTCGGACGCGGCTTAATGGCGACCTCACTTGCCGCAGCCGAAAAGCTTGACCATGAGTTGGTTTTGCTGGTTGGAGATTTATCTTATTATGGTCAGTCCGGTTTTATAAACGCCCCAGGAGGTTTGAAATGCCCGGGTCCCGTGGATGAAAGTCGCTTGCTGATATATGAAATAAAGCCTGGCATTGCGGCGCAACTATCCGGCAAGGTTGCAGCCGCCCATTAGGCGCCTCAGCGTCCAACGGCTTAGCGCTAACAAGTTTTTAAATTGCTGATATAATGGTGCCTATGACCGAAAATAGTCTTCAAAATGTGATTAAAAGTGCTGAAAAGGCAGGCAATGCTGCAGGAGGAGCCAGTCTGCCGCCGGTTGAGGACTGGGATCCGCCCTATTGCGGGGATATTGGTATGCGTATCGTGCGCGATGGGACTTGGTTTTATGGCGACTCACCGATTGGGCGTGAAAAACTTGTCAGATTATTCTCAACTATTTTAAGACGCGATGAGGATGAAAACTACTATCTCGTCACACCCGTTGAAAAAATTCTGGTTACTGTAGAGGATGCGCCATTTATTGCGACGCAGATGGATGTGTCAGGTGAAGGCGAAACGCAAAAAATAACTTTCACCACCAATGTCGGGGATGTTTGCCTCGCCGGCTCAAATTTGCCGCTTTACTTTGAATTTAAAGCTGATGAACCCAGTCCATATGTTCATGTGCGCGGAAAATTACGCGCTAAAATTGCCCGTCCAGTCTTCTATCGTCTTGTTGATCTTGCCGTGACGAACCAAGTGGATGGTGAAGATTATTTTGGCGTCTGGAGTGAGGGGGCGTTTTTTAGTATGTCACGGGTTGATAAATTAGGACCTGATTATGGTTGAGTTTGAGTACAGGCAGAAAATAGCCAAAGCTGTTTCACCTGAGTTACCTTCAGAGCAAGTATTGTATAGCGAGCGAGGTCAAGGCGGAGATTTTCAACTAAATCCAGTTTTACTGGAGCTTCACAAAAACCGCAATTTGCCTTTGGCGACTGTCTTAATCGGTGTGGTTGAATATGAAGAAGCCCCTCGCGTTATTTTAACCAGACGTTCAGAAAATCTGAAAAAACATTCCGGGCAAGTCGCATTCCCTGGGGGAAAGGTCGATGACACTGACCCGTCGCCGCTCGATGCCGTGTTGCGCGAAACGGAAGAGGAGATTGGACTTACATCAGGATATATTGATATTGCAGGTTATCTCCAGACATTTGAAACTGGCTCAGGATTTTTGGTGCTTCCTGTGGTAGGTTATGTCCGTCCTGGCTTTGAATTAAAAATAAATACAGAAGAAGTCGCCGATGTTTTTGAGGTGCCCTTGAATTTTTTGATGAACCGGGAGAACCATAATATCAAACAGGATGTTTGGAATGGTCAGCTTCGGTCTTATTATTCCATGTCTCACGAGCAACATCATATTTGGGGCGTTACGGCGGGTATTCTGAGGAATTTAAGCGAAAGAGCTTTTGATGATTAGAATTATATTATTCAACCTGATACTATTTAGCCTTCCTTTTATCATGCTGTCATTATGGTTGTGGTGGTTTCGGCGTACCCGGCCTGACCAGGCTGAAATGAAGATCTGGGCTTATGCATCAGTTGCAGGTTTCGCCTTTATGCTTGCAGGGCTGTTATTTTTCAGGACTGTTTCTGATGCGCCGATAGGGAGCGTTTATGTACCGCCAAATGTTGAAAATGGCGAACTAGTGCCAGGACATTTTGAGGCTCTCGACACATTTAATGAGCAGCCGCCAGAAACTTCAAAGGTCACACCTTAATTATGACGCCCCCCGTCACAGAATTTTCCAAAAACCTGTCTACTGACCTCTCAGGGGCTTTGTGGTTGCAAGCGCCTGATACGCAAAAAATTATGCAAACGCTCGGACATGACAATGTTAGGGTGGTGGGGGGATGTGTGCGCGATGCGTTGCGCGGCGTGCCTGTCACAGATATTGATATGGCAACCAATCATCTGCCTGACGCGGTTCGGGATAACTTGACGTCTGCCGGCTTTAAGGTAATCCCGACGGGCATTGAACACGGAACGGTGACAGTCGTTGCCACCGAACGCAACTTTGAAATCACTACATTGCGTGAGGACACCGAAACTGACGGACGGCATGCGAAAGTTCGCTTTGGTCAAGATTGGCAAGCTGATGCGGCGCGGCGGGATTTTACCGTTAATGCGCTTTATGCCGATAGTGATGGTGTGGTTTACGATCCGTTGGAAGCAAGTGGAACAAGTGGCCTTGTTGACCTTGAAGCGGGGATTGTCAGATTTATAGGCGACCCAGATACACGCATTGCAGAGGATTATTTGCGCGTTTTGCGCTTTTTCAGGTTTTCCGCTCAACTCCAACCTGACGCGCCGGATGAAAAGTCCTTGGAAGCATGTGCCCGCGCGGCAAATCAGAATGATGGTTTGTCGGCGCTTTCGGGGGAGCGACTAGCGCAGGAACTTTTCAAACTTCTTGCTCAAACTTCCGCGCCACAGGCGCTCGAACTGATGCAACAGGCGGGGCTGTTGCCTTTTGTTTTTCCTTTCACGCCTGCCGTGGATATTCAGATTATGCGTCTAGCCAATCTGATAGATATTCAAGAAACGCATTTTTTTGAAGCAGATTATTTACTCCGGCTGGCGGCCTTGTGTCCTGATAGTGAAGCCGTGATTGACCAGCTCTCGGAAAAATTACGGCTTTCAAAGAAGCAGACAAAATGTCTCAGAGGTGCGCTCGATACATCCTGCCACCCGGTATGTTATATGTCCGCGCGTGAAATGCGACGGGCGCTTTATGTTTCAGGCCGAGAGGCTTTTATTGATAGATGTTTTCTGATCTGGGCGATGGATAAAAAAACCAATAATGCTGTTCAGTGGCGAGCATTGATTGCTATGGCGACAAGTTGGGAAAAGCCTGACTTTCCTCTTACAGGTGACATGATGAAAACGGCAGGTGTTCCGGAGGGGCCGGAAATGGGG
>MDTB01112275.1_pt1 | contig 14318 bp, 7 predicted proteins | sample 811161 | NCBI WGS metagenome assembly MDTB01 (sample SAMN05326650, study PRJNA326480) | marine metagenome | isolation source: seawater | place: Mediterranean Sea | collected 2009
TATCATTGCTAGCGCTTTACGCATGTAAACCTCCAAGGTTTTTTTATTAAAAACTATTTTTTGTACGGTAGGTATGTGGAGTACTTTTATGGGGATAGAGTTATAAACTATATCGCCAAGGCAGATTGAATTTAGTTAGATAGGAAAAAAATTCGCAATGATTTATTAACGTATTTGTGATTCATATAACACTTTGGCGTGGTGCGGCTTTTTCATTTTGCCCAATTAGGTAGTACTTGAGAAATGTCTAGAAAAGGAAAAATAATAAAATATAACATCAATACAATTACTAAGATAACCAATATATTTAGCCCAAATCCGACTTTTGCCATTTGCGGAATGGTCAGCTGACCACTTGCAAGCACGCTGGCATTTGGCCCTGTTCCTGAAGGAAGCATAAATGCACATGATGCAGCAATTGTTGCGGGTATCATTAAAAGATAAGGGTGCACCTCTCCTGCTTTAGCAAGCCCTGCTAGCACTGGAAGGAAAACTGCTGTGGTAGCAGTATTTGAGTTGATCTCAGTCAAAAACACCATTGCAAACACCACTACAAATACAACAACTAAAATTGGAATTCCTTCTAGGTTCATTGTTTCTCCAATCCAGGTGACAAGTCCCGAAGATTTAAAGGCCGTTGCAATCGCAAGTCCTCCACCAATTAAAATAGCGATACCCCATGGAATTTCTTTAGCATCATCCCATGATAGTAACGGAACTGATCTGCCCTCCTCGTTTTTTCTATCACTAGGGATAAGAAATAACATTAGTGCAGCTGCGAATGCGACTGTTGAGTCTTTTGCAAGAGCTTCTACTCCCAAGAATCCTGCCCACCATTTTCTAAAGATAAAACCCATTGCATAAAAAATCACAATAATTGCAACTTTTTTTTCTGAACTGGACATAGAACCAAGACTGATATACTCCTCTTCAATAATTTTTGAAGATCCTTTTAAATCGCCCCTTACTCCAAAATATTTAACTAAATAGATCCAAGTTATTGGTAGGAATAGGATAACAAATGGAATTCCAATCTTCAACCAATCAGTAAAAACAAGAGCAGGTGCTTCTGGAAAAATTTCCTCAACCGTGCTCACAAACAAAAGATTTGGAGGGGTCCCGACTAAAGTTCCTGTACCTCCAATGCTTGCTGAATAGGCAATAGCCAGCATCAGTGCCGGAGCAAACCTTGAAATATCAGCACCCATTTTTTGTTCACGATAGAGTATCGCCATTCCGATCGGGAGCATCATCAGTGTTGTAGAATTATTGGATGTCCACATGGATAGGAAACCTGTCGCTATCATAAAACTGAGCATGATCTTTGCACGACTGGTACCAACATTACGTATCGTTGAAAGTGCAATCCTTTTATGCAGGTTATTTGTTTCAATAGCTTTGGCTACAAAAAATGCTCCCAAGATCAGAAGCACGATATGATGTCCATAGCTTGAAGCAATTTGCTTTGAGTCAAGAACACCCAAAATTGGAAATAATGCAATTGGGATAAATGATGTAGCAAAGATAGAGATAGCCTCTGTTACCCAAAATATAGCCATCAGAAGTGATACAGCTGCTGCCCTCATCGCTAACGGATTCATATTTTCTGGAACAGGAAGCAATAATAATGTAATGAAAACTGCTAACCCGAGGCCGAGACCAATTTTTTGTCTAATTTCCATAAAATTCAGTTATCAAACAGGTACATGCAGGCGTGGGGTGCCAGATTATAATTATCATGCCCAACTCCAGGCACTGTGATTAACTCCCAATTAAGCTGAATAGCTAGTAATTCTGATTTCTTTTTTGCTTCTTGAAAAAGTAGCTTCCCTCTTTCAAAACAATTAGGCCCTTGTGCTTGAGCCATTGTACCATTACTTAATGGTTTTGTCCTTGGTCCCAAGTCCTCTTCACCCAATACAATAGCCATTTTTTTTGTTAACCATGACCCAAGTCCTATGTTAAACATCGGAGAATGCTTTAATCCAAATGGGTACGGTATGCTATCATTTGGCAGGGTAACAAACGCTGGATTTGCCGCAACAGCCCTTATTACTGGTGCCATTGGCTTGAATAAGAGATAGCGATGTACAAATCCTCCGCCAGCAGAATGGCCAAATAAATAAAATTCCTCTGCCTGAAAGCCATATCGTTTTTTGAAATCCACAAAAATTGGTTCAATTACACTAAACAACCATCGATCTTCATGAACTGATTCACCATTTTCTTTTAGGATGCCACCAGCATTGTAAGAATACTCATCAGGAAAAAATTCTTTTTTTGCTCCAATAGTAACTACAGAAAATTGTTTTTTTTTGGCGAGATCTAGCCAAGAGCCGTGAAAACGCTGAGCATCCCTGGAGGCACCTGGAATTACGATTAAAATGGGTGTCTCCGCCGTAGCATTTGGAGGAATATAAGTAATTACGTCAATGGGCGGACCATTCCAATCTTTAAAAACATATCCCCATGGAGGTCCTATCTGACTTACGGCTTTTTCAGATAATAAGTTACAGGAATTTAGAATAAAAGCGATCAGAGATAATCTAACTAGGATCATTCTCTAACCGGTCATAGATGTCATCGTTTTGAGGACAATTTGGATTGGATGCTTTTTCTTTTTCTGGATACAGTAATCTTCTTGGAACACCTAAACCATCAAAAGTACCACCACACTCTGTGCTATTATCATCTGAATCAATGAATTTTGGATATTCTGTACGTCTCCAATCGCTCCAAGATTGAATGTTTAAAAATAGTGCTTTGTATTTTTCGTTCATTATGGCCGAAAAAAGTTCTTCGCCGTTTAAGTTTTCATATCGGGGTATCGACGCATTTGCAAATCCTCGTCCAATCCAATTCTGTTCAATTCCTTCCAGTGTTTCATTTAATTTGGATAGTGCCTGTGCTTCATTTCCAAGCATAAAATAACACTCAGCCATAATAAAACTATTTTCATACCAACTAATAAATTCTGGCTGCCAAGACATTCCAAAGTGTCCAGTAATATTTAACATAGAAGCATTTTGGGAAGAGTCGCCTGGACTCACTCCAACAATTTCTGAGGAACCATTTCCAAGAAAGTAAATATTTAAACGACTATCATTATCTCTTTCAAGCATATCAACCAATAATTTTCCAGCACCCATGTAATCAGTATTCGATAAAATAAATTGAAACCAAACACTTCGTTCAGCAATAGCGGCACTATGTAACGCTTTCCAATCCCCTAAACCTGACTGATCTAAAATACCCATTTCGGCTTCACTTAGAGCAAGTTGGTAATAGTCACTATTCACTTCTGCCCAATTAAGATAGATGCGACTTTTCAGAGTATGAGCAGCCGCAATCCATTTTTCTACATTTGCTCCATAGGTGAAGTCATATTCTGTTGGGAGAGTAAAAACCTGCCCATTGTTGAAATTTATAATAGCTTCATCAAGCAAGTTTAACATACTTTGATGAACGTCCTGTTGAGAATCAAATTGCGGCTCAGGATAATCTGAGTTTGCAGCCTGAGAGTAAGGAATATCTCCCCATATATCTGCTGCAGTTGAGAACAATAGAGCTTCCCACATTTGAGAGATAGCCAAGAGAACATACTTTTCTTGTTCTTCTGCCACTTGCTGGGTAGTGTTTAAATCAACCAATCCGCCCGTTCCGTACATCGCTGTCCAGCGGCCATTAGTATTTACATCAATTGGATCACAATTATAGTCTCTATAGTAGTCAGTTTGTAAGCCAGACATTTGCTGCATGACCATTGACACAGCTCTATTTAGATACCCTTCTAATACTCCATAAATTGTTACTTGAGACCCCACCAAAAGTGCCTCTGCTGATACAACAGAAACATCATCTACTTCATTTGGGTTTTGATCAAGTAAGGGGCCCGATAAAAAATCTTCACAAGAAATGAAGATAAGAATTAAAAATCCAGCTGCAATATTTTGTTTTTTCATTACATCTACCAATTAAATTGCAGAGCCATGTTAGCTCTCCATGTTTGTGGTTGATTAAAATAGTCCTCACCTGATATACGATCTTGGTACATATTAGTTTCTGGGTCCCATCCAGAATAGTCAGTCCATGTTTTTATATCCTGCGCGCTTAATCTTAGAGTTATATTTGGATTCCCTAAGTACCCAATTTTGACTTGTCCAAAATTATAGCTCAAAGCTATTTCTCTTAATTTTACATAGCTTGCATCTTCTATATTATTGATCACATCGGTGTTCCTGCCCATATAATTTTCGTATAAATTTTGTGAGTATGCAATAATGCTGTCTTGCCCTGGGCCAATAGCGTGATGACCGTGGTTGATTAATTCTTGAAATGTGCCCTTACCCCAGTTTGTTGTAACACCTTCTTCATATCCAAACCAATCTGGATTATCAAAATCAGGATGATATCTTTTTTTAGTATCTGCATGAGTACCCCATTCATAGAGGGCATTCTTGGTATAATTAGCAATGTGCCCTCCGATACTAATGTCCAACAGGCAACTCAACTTTATTTTTTTTCCAATACTAACATCATTATAGAAACTTCCAGTCCAATCTGGATTGGGTGCATATCCAGACCAGATTTTTTCTGAATACATAACCGGCAAACCATTTTTAGCGATATAAACATCATTCTTGCCCCAATTATACTCCGATAGTGTGTCAATATTCACATCGGGAGTATTAATATCAAGGTCATGATCTATGGATAGTCCATGACCAAACCTAGCCCATGAGAGCACCTTAAATTCAGCATATTCATGACCAGGAGAAACTTCACTAAATTTTGCTATTCCTCGACTGGGTACCAAATTTTCATCCATTAATTTTGCCATTTCAGCATCCACACCATTCATTTCAAGGACCGTATTTCTATTAGATGCATAAATAAATTTTGTTGACCATTTTAGGTTTTGTCTATCAAGTAATCGATAATCTATGGTAAACTCGATTCCTTTGTTTTCGATCGATGCACCATTAGCGGTCATTTCATCCGCACCAGTAGATGGTATAACATCAACATCATATATAATATCATTGCTGATGGCATTATACATTGTTGCAGTTATCCCCATTACTCCATTCAGGAGAGATAAATCTGTTCCAATTTCATATTCATTTCTTCTTTCAGGTCTTATACGAAGGTTGCTAACCTGATCATCAGATCGATAACCTGTAACACCATTGTATGTTAGCCCGAGGGATGCTTTTTCACCCACAGAAAATAGAGATGGCGAAGTATACCCAGAAAAAATCGCATACGGCCTTGGTTCTTCGCCAGCTTGCCCATATGCAAGTCGTAGTTTCCCAAAATTTAGAAATCCTGGGGAGTAAAATTTTGAAAATTCCCATGCAGAGCTGAACTTGAAAAAATTATGCCTTCTGTCCGCAGGTCCAAAAGTAGAGGAGCCATCATTTCTTACTGCACTGGTCAGGTAAAGCTGATCAAATAAGTCCACGGTTCCTTGCATAAAAAAAGATTCAGAGTGAATCAGTGACACATATTGATCAGCAGTTACAGAAGAATAATTTTCAATCTGATAATAATTTGGTAACACCTGTTCTTCTCCAGTTGTTTCAAATCGTTTTAGAGATCTGCTATTCAGATTGTGTCCAGCTGTTATATTTATAGGAATTTTGTACAATCTTTGGAGATCAAAAGACAGAGTTAAATTTGAATCCCACTCTTGATCTAATATGTCTTCGTGAATATATCTACCAACTCCACCAATGCGATAGGTACCGATTGGCATGATATCATTTCTTTGATCTAAGGAAAAATCTGTTCCTAAAATATAATTCAAGTCCAGCCAAGAATTAATATCATAGCGTATTCTAATATTACCATACGCTCTTTCAACAGATTGAGTCTGAGATAATTCATACAGCACCCAATAGGGGTTATTCCATTTGTGGCTGCCATCTCTTGTTTCTGGATATGGGTCAGTTGGACTTCTATGAAACTGAGTGGTTGATTCAAGATATGGCCTCAAATTAAAGTCAGGCGGTGTACTTAGTAGACCTTTGGCCAAACCATCTGTACTGTGAGCTCTTATTACTTGATTGCCATAAACATTAGCGTAGGACATACTTCCGGTCAAAGTTATTTTTTTGGTGAGGAAGTGGCTGCCCTTTAATCGAAAAGTTTTTCTCATAAAATCTGAGGGGATATTTCTTGTAGGCTGATGGCCGAAAACAGTACTTACTGTTTCTTTATACTCATTAAATGTTTGCCAATGCGCTCTTTCATAATTCTGGCTCATTGAAAAATAAAAAGTAGTTTTATCATTTCCGCCCAGAACAGAAACTGTTTGCTCATAATTATTTCCTGTTTCTGTAATATCTTCCACATGATTAAAAACATTATCCCTCTCTCTATTAGAATCAAACCAAGGTGCGCCTTTTACATTTAATATTTTTCCCCAAGAAAATGAGTTTCCACCAACAAAGTCTCCCCCATCTCCTTGACCAAAATGGTGCTGAAGAGGATAAATTTTATTCATACTGCTAATGCCGTAATTCACCTTGTAGGTTATTTTTGTTTTTCCGGTAGTCCCTGATTTGGTGGTAATTAAAATTACTCCATTAGATGCTCTTGAACCATAGATTGCTGAGGCAGCTGCACCTTTCAAAACATCAATAGATTCAATATCTTCCATATTAATGTCTGCCAACCTGCTTGATGATTCAGGATGCCCTCGCTCGCTTGTTTCTCTTCCGCCGGAGTCTAACGTACGAGTGCTGATGGGACTTCCATCAATAATGACCAAGGGTTCATGGCCTCCGGATATTGTACCTGTTCCTCGAATTCGGAAGAATGCGTTCGTGCCTGCATCACCACTAGTTTTACGTATTTCAAGACCAGGCACATTACCTCTCAGCGCAGATACAAGACTCACCTCTGGTGAATTCTCGACTTTTTCTTTTCGAACGGTTTCGATTGAAACTCCTAGTTTTTTTGTTTCCTGTTTTATTCCAATACCAGTTACAACAACAGACTCTAGGAGCATAACATCTGCAGCTAATGTAAAATTAACATCCGTAAAATTGTCAGAAAGTTCTCTTAAATCAATAGTATCTATTTCACTCTGATAACCAATATATGAGGCTTTTAACATAATAATTTCCGGCAGTGAATTGGTTAAAACCTCAAAACTATAACTGCCAGTTTGATCCGTAGCCGTACCAAAAGAACTACCTATGATACTAACATTTGCACCAACTAGCTCATCTCCAGAGCTATTTAAAACATTTCCAGAGAAAGTAAGTGACTCAAGTGCTTTGATGGTGACTGGATGGAATAGAATAGCGAATAAAAATAAGTATTTCATAAACCTATCTAAAAAATGGAATTGAGGTAACTTGTAAAAATTAAAGAGGAATATGTATTGGTTGTGTGGCCTAATCCTGGAATCACTGTATGATTGTGTTGATTATCTTGATAAAGAACATCCAAGTATTCCATGTAGTTTATGTTCTTATCGTACCTGTTAGATCCTAAAATTTCATACTGGCAGCCGCTTGTAATCCCATCAGTATCATTATCATTTTCCGCGATAAAGTAATCTACCTTATTGCTGTAAAAGTTATCCTGAGCCTGTTCCAAGCCAATCTGATTCATATATGGACTTAAATTTTCTAAACCATACGGCCACTGGTTGTAAATATTACAATCTTCCATTATTGTAAGATTTCCGTTTGATTGTAATCTAGTTGAATCTGGATGTAGAAAATATTGATTGTTTACAACTGCAAAATGAAGATCTAAATCATGATACTGATTGTTTTCCTTTGAAGCACTGTACATATGGACAAATGCAGCTCCAGAAGAATGGCCTGTGATAAGAACATCTGATAAATTAGAAAATAAATTTTTATCACTTAATCTGTTTAGGATAGAATCAATAATTGAAAAGCTACTCACATTTTCTCCTCCCGGAGCACTATATGATTGTAAACCCCACTTCCATGAAGTAGTGTTCCAGTACCAATCTGTATCCGTTGATTTCTCATAGATTGTTCCAAATTGCGGGGAGATTACCATTATATCGTCTTTTAAACCCTGACTACTTACTACTGATACCATTTTATCAAAATAGTCATCAGCATTACGTGTGTGGCCGTGTATGGTAATTATAACACCTCGCACCTCGGATGTAGAGTCTATATGAAAAGAGGAATACATCTGAGATGTACCACTACTAACGTTCATAGCGTTGATACAATCCTCTGATGAAGATAAACATGGGTAATCAATAACACTACCGCCGACATTGGAAACATCTGTAACAGAAACCGTTTCCTCGCATGCCATAAAAATGAAATATAAATTCATTATTATTAAAAAGTAGTGTCTACGTGTTTTCAAATATCCAAGAATGAAATGGCTAGCGCAACAGCAACAGCTTTTTCTGATGAACTATTTCACCCACCTTTAGCTTATAAAAATACATTCCAGTAGATACAGGATGACCCTTTGCGTTTATACCAGACCATGAAATATTGTGTCTACCAGGTGATAAGTTCTGATCAATAAGTGTTATGACCTCTTGTCCATTAATATTGTAGATTCGTAATGAAGCTCGATCCTGTTTGCTCAGCGAAAACAATATTTCTGTTTTTGGATTAAAGGGGTTTGGATAATTTTGTTGTAGCTCTACTTTTTGAGGAAGAATATTATCCGTCATCGTAGATAGCGAACAAAAATAATTATGACTTCCACAAAATATTGCTACATCCGTGGAGGCATCGGAACCTTCAGGCATATCACCTGCAGCTGGACTGAGCGCACATTGAATAGGCGTCCACTCACCTAATTCTGCGCTTGTAGAATCACAAGCGTTATCAACACAGCCCCTGGATCTGTTCCAGTCACCCCCATTTCCACCACAAACATCCATATTTCGTGTAAGAATGTAGTATCGAGTTGCTTCAGTTATACCACTCACGTCCCATGCAGATCCGGGGTCATCATCCGCATAGCCAATGGCATCCAGTGTGAGCCCCATCTTTAACCAAGCAGTGGTATCATTTGCAAGCGACTCAGGTAAATACCCTATGTGAGTTACTTTAAAACCGTCGTCTCCGTTATGTTTCAAAAACTCATCGGGTTCTATCAAATCAGAACAATCTTGAATACTCTGATCAGAAGCAGATCTTGTCACTACATATGTTGTTTGGGGAGGAAGAATACCATCTAATCTGATCCAGCTTGTTTCCATCCAATGGCTACCATTCTGAGTCCTTCTGAGAATGTAATTTGATAAATCAATAGGCTCCTCTTTAGGATTGTATAATTCAACAGCAGCGTTATAGGTTGGACTACTCCTATACCCTATGTACCAATCTGTTATAAATAAGTCTATGTATGTTTCTTCATTTTGGGATGGATCCTCTCCAATTGCTGCATAAATTAAAAATGGTCCATTGCTCGATTCTTGTTGGAACGTACCATCGGAGGATTGAACATCCCAGTACAATGATGCTTCTTGAAGATTTTGATCAAGAAGTATGTCATAAAGATTTTGAGATGAAATCAACATGTTATTGGTTTCTACACTTATCTCGCCGATTGGATCTGTCATAGCCTCTGAAAAACTTAAGGTATGTACGTACGTAACATTTACACTATCAGGATCTTCAGAGATGCTCCATTCAACAGAAATAGAACCATCAAGGTCATTTGGATCAACATAAACCAGAGTATAATCTTCTGGACTTGTCAATTCAAAGACACCAGGGGGTTGATTTAATCCACCTTCTTGGTCTGATGCTAGCTGAATTAAAAATGGCCCATTGTTTGAATGTGTCGAATCGTAGAGATCAGTTACAAGGACATCCCAGTAACATGCAACCGAGTTGTTTGATCCGAGCAGATTATAAATATCCTGATAATTAATTATTAATTCCAATTCGTTCTCTGTATTACCGCCAAAGATAGTATCTCCTGTCACAGTGTACAGCATAAATGTATAAAAAAGATCGTGCCCGTCTGGATCGTAAGACTCAGACCACGATACAGAAAGATCTTGAGATAAATTATCACTGTTAATATTCAATACAGAGTTCGTTACTGGACTCTCAAGAGCAAATTCTCCTGGTGGACTATTTGGTGCGTCTAAACACAAATATTGATGCCCACCACACACTACTTGCATATCCGCAGTTGCGTCTTGAATCTCTGGTTCTGGATAATTTGAACCATTCGGATCTGATTCTGCACAATTTATTACCTCCCACTCACTGAGGGCATAAGAGGTCTCAGAACAGTTCTCATCAACACATCCTCGAGACGCATCCCAATTACCGGAGTTACCACCACATACGTCAAACTTTCGTTGTAGAATGTGATATCTGGTAGCTTCAGTGGTACCGGAGACATCCCAATTGGAAGCATCATCTATATTGCCCAATGCATCCAGCAATGTTCCATTTTCAATCCATGCTGTTGTATCATCACCCAACCCACCAATGTAGAATACACCAAAGGCATCATTTCCATTTTGCTTTAAGAATGCATCTGGATCTACATAGCCAGCTGGTTCACCTCCATCGTAGGTTCGATTTGCACAATCCGTGAGTGACTCATGGGCCGCAGCTCGGGTTATGGCAAAGGTTTCACCTGGAGGAATAATACCAGAAATACGTAGAAAATGATCTGGATCAGATGATAACCATCCGGAACCATTTTGTGTTCTTCTAAAAAGATAATCTGTAAGATTTATTGTGTCTTCCTTTGGATTATAGAGTTCGACAAGATTGTTGTATACACCATCTCCCCTCCAACCGATATACCAATCGCTTATAAAAACATCTACAATTTGAGAGAATGAAACAGAAAGCAGGAAAAAAAGTTTTAACAATGACTTCATAAAAAACCCTTAAAAATTATAAATTAACCATTGAATATTAAAAAATTACTTATTGAAGAAATAACATCTTTTTAACGATTTTCTTTTTTTGTGTTTCTAATGTGCAAAAGTAAATACCAGATCTTGCACTTATTCCCGACGCATTGGTTCCGTCCCATCGAATATATTTTTCTCCTCTTGATTGTAGACCATTTAAAAGAACTTTAATTAAGCGACCTTGTAAATCGGTTATACTGATCCGAATATTCTCATCTTGATTTAGTGAGTACTTTATATACGTGTTACTATTGAATGGATTTGGGAAATTATTACCTAAAGAAATTTCTGTTGGTAATGTATAGTCATGAGTAGCCAAAGTTTGATTTATTTCAATGCTATAATCTTGAGTAATAACAGTCTCATTCAGTAATAATTCGTCTGAGTCAATTGTAATTCCCCCATCATTAAATTGAGTGATAATTATATATAGGTCAAATAATTGTACATCACCATGCAGTGCATTAGCACTTGCGCCTGAAATTATTAAAAGTCCCTCTTCATCATAATTATAATCAACCACAAAGCCCAAATCGGCTATGGCATTATCATATATGGATACAGAACCTATTATGCTTGAATCAATTTCTAATGAAACTAAAAAACTAAATACATTATCTGCATTTACAAGATTGACTGGAATAGTAATAATCTCACCTTCTGATCCTGATACCACTGGTGCCTGTAAATTTCCCAGAGCTGGAAAGTTTTCTGAATGAATAATTGGGAGAGTATTTATATTACCCTCAAGAAATTGGAGAATTAAACTAGCATCAAAAGGTGTCAGATTTTGGTTACCGCTCACATCCCCAGTTTGCTGCTTTAATACACTTAAAGTATCACCTTCATTTGAATGGTTTAAAATCATATATACATCATTATTTGTTATTTCATTATCCCAGTCAATATCTCCATATAATGTATCTATGCTCACAAGAGATTCAAAATAAATAGTATCACTAAAACCAACTAAATCTATTGCAGTCATACTAATATCAAATACACCTGGATAAGAAAATAGATAATCCATGTTTCCGTTTGAATAAATAAGCTCACTATCTATCCCCCATATTAATTGGCTAATTGGATGTGTACCAGAAACAGACTGATCTGTAAATGATACAAGTAGCGGATATTCACCTGAATTTTCATTAACTGTGAAATTTGATTCTGGATATATAAATTCAGTAAACTGTTCACATCCGTCAATATTTAAGATAGCATTTTCCCCACATTCAGAACTAAAAATACCATCATAGTCGTGACCAATTTCAGAAACTAAGGCTAATTTGTGATTATCAGTAATTTGACTACCAAAATAATTTTGTATGTAATTGAAATAGATAATTGCTCTTTCAAAACGATTCCCGCCTTGCACCATTGACTGACAATCTTGAGTACCTCCTGTGTCATTCGTGCCTATTAAATATTTTATTTTACGCCTGGAGTACCTTTGTCTAATCGAATCAGTGCCCATTATGCTCATATAATCGTTCAGATTTTCTAAACCGTATTTATATTCATTATAACCTCCACAATCTTCTGGTATTCCCCAAAATAGGGGAAACTGATATTCCGTGTATCGATTTTCATCAAAATACAAATAACTTGATGGAGCTGAAATAATATAATCAATTTTTCCTTGAGCATTCTGGCCTGAACCTGCTGCATATCTATTTACATATTGTCCTCCAGCCGAATTACCAACCAATGCAATATCTTGTAAATTTGGGAATATATGTAATATATGTGAGATGAGAGAATCCATTATGGTAAAGGAACTAATTTCATAATCACGCGGGTGGTTGCTGGTTGAATTTGATTGCCCACCACTTAGCCAAGGAGTTGTACCTGACCAAAATACAATTGAACTATCTAACTCCCAATAATTAAGATCTAAAGTAATTAAAAATTGTGGTGCAATGATGATAGTTTCTGATAACAAACCGTTATTTGCTACTATTGAATATATAGAGTTATAATAATCATCAGCATTCCGGTTCATACCATGTATTACTATCACTGCTCTATTGATACTTTCATTTGAATCATAGATATGTTCATTTGAAAATAAAGGCATATTTATCGAAAAATCATCTTGTACAATTGTAAAATTTTGATCACCAACAATTTCAACCTGTGATAGTGCAATATTTGTATTAATAAATAGAAAAAGTATTATCAGATATATGAATTGAAATGACATGGAAATTTTAACGAACCTCTAAAACTTTTTTATTTTAGTATAACCATTTTTTTCATATCTGTAAATTTACCTGCACTAATCCTATAAATGTAAACACCCGTTGGAACTGGTTGGCCCTTACTATTTTTTGCATCCCATTGCACTGATATATAGCCGATTTTTTGATATTTATTTACAATGTTTTTTACAAAATTTCCTGATAAATCAAACACTGCAAGATTGACAAAAGAAGCTTCGGGTAAATCGTATGTAATATTTGTTATTGGATTGAAAGGATTTGGATAGTTTTGGTGTAGTTTAAAGGAAACAGGTTTTATAGATTTTTCATTAGAAAGCATACCTATCATAAATGTATTTGGTGTGTTATCATTACTTCCAACTGCAAACCCATCTAAGTCTCTTGCAATAATACTCCAGAAGTATTGAGCATTATCTTCAAGTACTACATGTATACTTGTATCGTACAGTAGTTCAGAAAAAATATAGGTGGTGCTATCTTGCCAATTAGTAGTATAGACCAATTGATATTGGATCGTTTCTTGTGGATCAGGATCAACAGAAGCATTCCAAATAAATTGTATTTCTGTGCCTAGCCCCTCTTCATTATTCTCAGGAAATATAGTTGCAAAATTTGATGGTGGTTCTGGAAAACTATCTGTGTAAAAAATGTATTCTTGAGTATGTACTGAATCGCCATGCAAATCACTAGCTGTAACATTAAAAGAAAAACGGGAATTATCATACAAAGAAAAATCCGGAGTGAAATTTGTACCTTCGCTAATAACAGTATACTGCCAAGGGTAATAATCAATCACAGGACCAAAAATTTCTAACCTATACCTGACCGAATCTAAAGGATCAGGGTCTATTGACTGTGTCCATGAAAAATTAGGAGATAGATCCATTTGTATACTATTTTGATTTGGAGATAAAATGTCAAATGACGTAGGTGCCTCATTCTCGATGTTAGTGTAGAAAGATATGTATCCACCCTGACTAATAGTATGGTTCCCTATTAAATCTTCTGCAATAACTTGCCAGAAATATTGACTATTATCCTGCAATTGGTTTTCAATGACAAAATTAGTATCTGTTCCTACTAAATATGATTCAATACCAGGATCAGGAGTATCAAGCAATAGGGTATAGTTTACAGTATCTAATAGATCAATATCTACTGATGGTGTCCAAACGAATTCA
>MDTB01001449.1_pt1 | contig 14316 bp, 14 predicted proteins | sample 811161 | NCBI WGS metagenome assembly MDTB01 (sample SAMN05326650, study PRJNA326480) | marine metagenome | isolation source: seawater | place: Mediterranean Sea | collected 2009
AAATCAAAAAAATTTAGTTAAAAATTAATTAATGAAAAACTTAAAAGTAGATTTTTATTTATTTAATTATGGTGCTAGTTTTTATTAAAATGTTCTTTTGATGCCAACAAACTAAGTATTAAAAAATAGCTACTTTGCCACCAACCTAACCAAAATGAAAAATTTACTAATGAAGAACCCCAAAAATATGAGTTAAAAAAAATTAAGAATAATTTAAATTTTAATGAATGACTTAAATTCCAGACCTTTATATTTATAACGAACATTAACAATAAGAATAATAATGTTCCAGAGATTCCCGTTTCGAGAAGTAATTCAATTAAAAAATTATGAGGATGACTTGGTATAAAATTCATATTTCCAGTTCTTTGTAGTCCTATTATTCTTTGACTACCTTCTATAAAATTTGATGTGTCAGGACCATACCCAAAAATCTTTTTTTCCTTGATTTTAGAAACTGAGAAACCCCAAATAAATTGACGATGTACATCAATAACATTTGTGGGTATCGAATGTTTGAAGCTTTCAACCGAGTTTGGATCAAACTTTTTTGGAAGACTTTCAACAAACAAATATCCTGAGGGAATTATTATTGAAAAACAAATCAGAGATAAAATAAATACATTGAATTTTTTTAAATTAATCTTCTTAATTAAAAAGAAGATCAAACATAATATTAAGCCGACAACAATTCCTAAAATAGACGAACTAGATCCTGTCATTAAAATATTTGGAAATAAAAAAGACAAAGTTAGGATGTTAAGTTTTGATTTAAATAGAAAAAAATTAATAAAAGTCAAAAGTGTTACAATATTCATATATCCTTTAAATTTTATCAATTCAAAAACTGAATAATTATTTAAATTATAAATTAATATTAATAATGAAATCAGAAAAAGACTTAAACTTATCAACCTTAATATCAAATTTAATATTTTTTTTTTCTCCATTAAAATCAAATAAATTGTTAATGAAAAAAAAATAAATAGAATGAAATATATCAAAACAGGAAATGATCTTTCTATTCTAATTGAAAGAATTGACGAAATAGAAAAAGAAGTAATTAGTAGAAGGAAAATTAATAAAAAGGGTTTCTCTATTTTATTCAAAAAAAAAATAAAATTAGTTTTAAATAATTTCCAGTTCGATAATAATAGAAATACAATTCCCAAACTCAGTGAAAAACCATAAGCAATCTTATTGTATATTAAAAATGAAAAGGAAGAGCCTATCAAAAGAGCTGAAAAAATTTCTAAATAAAACATAAAATATTAAAAAATAAAATATATAACACACCAACCTATAAGTGTTGAAGCTAGCATAAAAATTATTAGTTTAAAAATAAACATTAACTTATCGACTAGTTTTTCTTTACTGAGTTTTGAAAAAATAAGACTAAAAATTCTAAGAATTTTATTTAACACAACCAATAGAATTGCACCGATTGTGAAATAAAGAATAAACTTTAAAATTATGAAATAAAAGCTTATGTCTTTTAAAAATTCATTAAGATATTCATTCATTAGATTTTGAAAGAATGTCTTGTTCACATTTAGAACAAATTTGATAATCTATTGATCTTTTTGGATATATAGAACCTATTTCATCTGAATAGATCCAGAAGACTGAGCCACATTTTTGGCACTCAATCCAAAGTTTCTCCATCTAAGTTTTAACCAGATTTGAGTTTATCTAATACTTTAGAAAAAATACCCTGGAGTTGTTCTTTTTTAACTTTTTTAGGGTCAACTTTGATTTTTTTATCCATTTTAATGTCCTTCCAAAATAATTATATTATTGATTGAACCATTATGTGTCAATAAGGAAAAAACAATGTCACAATTATGCAAAATACTAACTTTTAAAACAAAAAATAAAGTTTTTATTAATATTACAGAGCAAATATTAGGTGAGATAAAAAAATCAAAAATCAGAAACGGCTTGCTAAATATATTTGTTTTACATACAAGTTGTTCTTTAATGATACAAGAAAATGCTGATCCAATGGTACAAAAAGATATTGCAAATTTTTTAGAGCAAATTGCACCTGAAAAAAAATATTTTCATAATTCTGAAGGTCCAGATGATATGCCAGCACACTTGAAAAGTCTCATAACACATACCCAAATAACACTAAGTGTAATTGACCAAAAGTTGAACCTTGGAACATGGCAGGGTATATACTTGTTAGAACATAGAGTTTCTGATAAATTAAGAAAAATAAATTTTCATTTTATAGGGGAATAGTATGGCTTTGTTAACCACTCCAACATGTGAATTTGGGAAAAAAATAATTAACTTTTCACTTCTTAATATTGATAACGAATTTTATGAAACAAATCAAATAATAGGTTCTAGAGGAACTTTGATCATGTTTTTATGTAATCATTGTCCTTATGTCAAAGCTATTATTAAGAAACTATCTTTTACTACTGATAAGCTCAAAGAGCTAGGGGTGAATTCAGTTGCAATAATGCCCAATGATGTGAATAACTATCCTGAAGATAGTTTTGAGAACATGAAAATATTTGCAAAAAATAACAATCTTAATTTTCCTTATTTGTTTGATGAAAATCAAGTAGTCGCAAGGGAATTCGGAGCGGTTTGTACGCCAGATTTTTTCGGTTACAACAAAAACGGCGATTTACAATATAGAGGTAGAATTGGAGAATTAAAAAATTTAGAATTCTCTAATGACAAAAATGAACTTTTAGAGGGAATGACCTTGGTGAGCAAAAAACAAGAAGGTCCTCAAACACAATTTCCTAGTGCAGGCTGTAGTATTAAATGGAAGTGATTCTTTGAAATTTTATACGCTAATCGATAACAATCAAAACTCAACAAATTCTTTCTAATAAAAATTTAAAAGAATTTTAATGATTTAAACAATGTTAAATAAAATATAAAATTTGATTTGATATTTTGTTCACCTTCAAAAAGAACAAAACAGACCTTAAGCCTTTTTATAAAATATTCTGGTTTTCAAAATGTAAATATTATTGAGGATCAAGTTTTATATGATGGAAATGAGGATTCTTTTTTATTTAAAATTCGTCAGATCAAACAATTTAAAAGAATACTAATAATTTCTCATGAACCGCAAATTTTATTTTTTGTAAATTATTTTTTTGGAAAGACAAATTTTTTATAAAGAATTAAAGAATATCAATTTTGTTACCTCATCAATGTTTTCAATTAAATTGGATATTAAAAATTGGAACGAGATATCAAATTTAAATGCTGAGTTTTTACAATTCATAGATCCTAATATTTTACTTCTAGAAAAGTAAAATAAAAATTAATACTCATGTAATATTACAATCAAAGTTCTTACAATTCTACTGGCATAAGGTTTGCACATATAATAAAAAACTTACCTAGAAAGAGGACTAAAATGGCAATAAATGCAATGCATGTCGCAAAAACTGGATTAAATGCTCAACAAGTAAGAATGCAAATTATTTCAAATAATCTTGCAAACGTAAATACCAATGGATTTAAAAGAGATAGAGCAAACTTTGAATCTTTACTTTATCAAATTATCAGAAGCAGTGGAGCTCAGACCTCGGTTGATACAGAACTAACTTCTGGGTTTTCAGTTGGAACCGGTGTCAATATTGTAAATTCAAATAAACTTCACTCTCAAGGAAGTATTGTATCTACCGACAATTCATTAGATCTAGCAATAGACGGTGGTGGTTTTTTTCAAGTTTTGTTGCCAGACGGTCAGGTTGTATATACAAGAAATGGCGCTTTTTCTAGAAATAATGAAGGTATTTTAACAACAAATAGTGGTTTTATAATTCAGCCAGAGATCGCAATACCAGCTGAAGCAACAAAGATCAATGTATCGGCAGATGGTATTGTTTCTGTGCAAATTCCAGAACAGGTAGAAGCACAGGAGGTTGGTCAGCTTCAGCTTGCAGATTTTCAAAACAGAACAGGTTTACAACCAATTGGAGAGAATTTTTATGTAGAGACAACTTCAAGTGGTCCACCTGTGATTGAAAACCCGTTTGCAGCTGGTTTTGGAAAAATTATTCAAGGTGCGCTTGAGAGTTCAAATGTCAATGTAGTTCAAGAATTAGTTGATATGATTGAAACCCAAAGAGCATACGAAGTTAACTCAAAAGCAATTACTTCAGTCGATGAAATGTTAAGATTTGTAAGTAACAACTTGTAGAAAAACCATGAGAATTATTCTAATTTTATTTTTATTTAGTATTCAAAGTTGTGCGACTTACATGCAGGACAAGATTGGCGAGGAATTTAAAAGTATTCAGCCAGACTTTTCAAACTTTGAAAATATTAACAATGCTACCGAAGGAGCTGTTTACGACGGCGATGGGGGGCTTTTTGCATCTGATAGAAGAGCGAATAGAGTTGGTGACATCATTACTGTTACTTTAGAGGAAACAATGACTGCCGCCAATTCAGGTTCAGAAACGACAGCTAAGAGCGATAGTTACACTTTCGACCTTCCAGAGGCTCTTTTTGGTCCGTCTTCATTAATAGGAAAACTATTTTTTCCAGGTGGTGTTAAAGAGGGTAATCTTACTGGCGGAACAACACAAAATTTTACCGGATCAGGAACAGCCGCTCAATCAAATAGTTTAACAGGAACAATTTCAGTTACCATAACGAGAGTTTATCCAAATGGAAATCTTGAAGTAAAAGGTCAAAGAAAACTAATGTATAATAGCGGAACTGAATATATAAGATTAGCTGGAGTGGTTAGACCAGACGATATTTCGTCTTCTAATACCGTTTCATCTACAAAAGTAGCTGATGCACAGATTTCTTACACTGGAACTGGCGATATGAATGATAGTGTTACAAAAGGGTGGTTGAGCAGATATTTTGCTTATGTTTCTCCATTTTAAATTATGATTAAATTATTAACATTAATATTTAGTTTTGTTCTTTTTATAAATAATTATTCTTACGCCGACAGGATTAAGGATATGGTTACTTTGGCAGGAGTAAGATCAAACCAGTTAGTTGGTTATGGGTTAGTCATTGGTCTCGCAAAAACAGGTGATGGTAGTGTAAATTTAACAAAACAAAGTATAGCAGCAATGATTTCTCAGTTTGGAGTTATTGCAAACACTGCCGACATAGATGCAACAAACTCAGCAAATGTTATGGTCACTGCAAATCTACCTCCATTTGCCAAACCAGGTCAAACAATAGATGTAACAGTTTCAACAATCGGAAAAGCTAAATCATTGAAAGGCGGAACGTTATTAATGACTGGATTAAAAGGTGCAGACGGTGATGTTTATGCAATTGCTCAAGGTAACTTAGTAGTTGGTGGTTTAGGTGTAGAGGGTGCAGATGGTTCAACTACAATTCAAGGAACCCCAACAGTAGGAAGGATACCAGGAGGTGCGACTGTTGAAAAAATGGTGGAAAATACTTTTTTGGAAAGAGATAATGTTGTTTTAAATCTTCATCAAGCTGATTTTTCTCAAGCTAACAGAATAGCGAACACAATTAATGAAACATTTGGACCAGAAGTAGCGATTCCAATGGATTCAACATCAATTAGAGTTAGAACACCTGAGAATCCATCTCAAAAAGTATCATTTATAGGATTACTAGAAAATATTAATTTTGAACCAGTAACGCCTAAAGCAAAGGTGGTTGTAAATTCTAGAACTGGAACAGTAGTAATTGGAGGTGATGTTAGAATTTCACCAGCTGCTGTGGCACACGGAAGTCTATCAGTAAAGATTCAAGAAGATACAAAATTATTATCAGAGGGAACAGGAACTGTGGTTGGAACATCTGCAACTGTTTCTGGAACAGCGGCAACAACTGCTGCCGACACTCAAATTGAAGTGGATGAAGAGCCAGCTAGAGCATTTGTTTTTGATCCTGGAATTGAATTACAAACACTTGTAGATGCATTAAACGAAACTGGAACAACTGCAACAGATATGGTTGCCATACTTGAAGCTTTAAGAGAAGCAGGTGCGCTGAGAGCAGAGCTTATAATAATCTAAATTAGGCAAATTCATGGACAACAATCCTATAGCAAATATCAAACCTAATATAGCTGATCAAATTTCAACTATTGAATCTAAAAAACTGAATAAAGATTCTAATTTAAAAGATGTTGCTCAAGAATTTGAGTCTTTATTTGTTTATCAAATGCTTAAAAGTGCGAGAAAAGCAAAATTAGCCGAAACTCTCTTTTCAAATCAAGCAAGTGAAACATATGAACCGTTACTTGATCAAGAATATGCAAAGACTCTTTCTAAAAACCATAGCTTTGGTATTGCTGATGCTCTTGTAAGGCAGTTTGGTGGAGTGAAAAAATAAATGCCTAGTTTATTTGACATAGGAAAAAGTGGTCTTCAAGCTTATAGACAATCTCTGGCGGTAACAGGGCAAAACATTGCTAATGTAAATACTGATGGATATAAAAAAAGAGACGTTTCACTCGAAGAAGTGTCAGGCGCAGGTGGGGGCGTTACAGAAATTTCTGATCAAACAGGATTGGGAGTTAGAGTTGAAAAGATCAGACGTGCTTTTGATGAATTTCTAATTGATAAATCAAGACAGGCTTTATCTACATTTAAAAGAGCAGATTCATTTTCTAAAGAAGTTAGGGACTTAGAAAATCTTCTCCTCCCTTCAGATACAAATTTAAGTTCTGCAATTGGAGATTTTTTTAATTCTTTGCAAGATATTGCGGCATACCCAGATGATCAGGCCTCAAGAATAGTTGCAATTGAAAAAGGTAAAGACTTGGCAGCACAGTTTAATATGTATTCTGATAGGATAGAAAATTTAAAAAATCAAATAACAGATAGGACAGATAATGCCGTAAGATCTGTAAATTTGATTTCTGAACAGATTTCAAATATTAATGCTAAAATTTTATCATCAGGTGTGGCGACGGGCGGATCGAATGCTCTATTAGATCAAAGAGATTTATTAATAGACCAACTTTCAGAAGTTAGTCAAATTACCGTTACATATGGAGACAAAGGTCAGGCAGAGGTTAGGTTGGGTAATACTGGCTCAGGACCAATAATTGTTGCTACCGATGCACAAGATACTCAAGGAAACCAGACTACAACTTCTATAGACGTCATTATTCAAGGCTCTAGATTACAGCCAGTTGTAGGTATAAACCAAGTAGCAACAAATCAAATTCAAGCAGGAATTATTAGTGGTTTGGTAGATGCCTATGCTTTGGCAGACGATACTCTAAAAGAAATAGACGCCTTAGCATCACTTCTTGCTCAAGAATTTAATGACGTCAATATGGCAGGATTAGATCTTGATGGACAAACTGGAAAACAAATGTTTACTGTTTCAAGTTTGACTGCAATTGAAAATCCAACCAACAGATCTAGTGTTGGAATAGCGGTATTTGTAACCAATCCATTAGAAATTAAGCAAGGTGACTACAAAGTTATATATCATGAAGATGAAGATTTATGGAAACTAACATCTGATAATTTAAAGGAATCAATTTCTGGAAGACAAACAATTGAAAGTCAGGGCTTTAAAATTTCGTTTTTTGGAGATCCATTGGATGGTGATGAATTTTCTATTGTACCAAGTAGTGCATCAAAAGGAATGAACTTTTTATTAGAGAGGCCTCAAGATTTTGCAGCGGGTGCAAAAACCTTAATAAGTTCGAGTTCCTCTAACACAGGTACTGCAAACTTGACAGAGACCTCACCAATGAAATTCGAGGATAAGACTTCTATTAATAATTTGAGAAATGTCTTTTCTAATGGACTAAGTCCAGTTACATCATCAAGTTTCTCAGTTGACGGTGGTATTGCAATAATCGAGGAGGGAACATCTTTTGCAAACTTTAGTTCGTACAAGTCTCAACCAGAACTTCAGTTTGGTCTCTCTTCTTCTGATTTGACATCTCTAACTTCAATAACGATTACAATGGATGATGCTAGTTCTATAACTGTTGATTTAACTGGAGTAGAAACATTAGAGGAATTAGCTAGTGTTTTAAACAGAAGTACCGATGTTTCTGGTAATGCCCATAGTTTTAGATCTACAGGTTTATTTGCCTCAGGAGGAGGATCAACTTTAACTATAGCAAGTAATGATAAAGAGTTCTCATCAGGATCAATTGCTGCATCTTCGACGATAAATGCCAATGTAGTAAATCCAGCTATAACTACTGCAAGTACATTGCAAATTTTTACCAGAGAAGGAAGACACCTCGCTGGGGAGGTTCTTTCAGATTCAGAAATCGCTGAATTCTTAACAGAAGAAAATGGATTTAATAGATTTGCTGAGTATAGAGCAGACTATTTAAACGGAACGGGAAATGAAAAATACAGAGGAATTGAAATTTCTAGATCAACCACAGAAGGAAATTATATAATAAGTTATGGCGCAGATGGAGCAGCATCTAGTGCTCAAAGAGCAGCTTCAACAGTTCCAGCGAGTCATGTAACAACTGCTTATACATTGACTGTAAATTCTACAACTACAGGAAAATCAAAAAATATTACTGTACCTATTGAATCTTCAGCTGGTTTTGTAGCGGGTTTAGTAAATGCAGAAGCTAGTACCCTTGGAATAGAAGCAATTGGTTCAACAAAGGTAAAAATTTCTGCTCCTTCATCCAATGGAACTATTTCATTTAATCTGCTCAGCAATGCTGGCGTCGGAAATGATGCTGATATATCAGCTTCAATTTTAACAACCGATTTAACTAATTTGGCAAATTCAATAAATAACTTTTCTGGTCGTACCGGTGTGGTTGCAAATCTTTCGTCTGATAAGAAACATATCGTAATGGAAAATTCAAATGGTGATGACATTCAGATTTCTCAATTCACATCCCCAAATGACGTTGACCTTGAAGTTTTGAAACAGGATTTTTCGTCATTTAGTACTCCAGTAACTGTAACTCTTGATAGTACAAACTTTACTGCTGCAAGATTTAGCGGAGAATTACAAATATCTTCATCTTCTGCAATAAGTACGACAAATGACGGCGGAACAACTACAGTAACAGGTCAGCAAAATCCTTTAAGTGATGGCTTTCTTGATATAACTTCATCAACAACAGGTGAAGTTAAAACTATTAAACCTATCGTATTAGGGGGTGATTTTTCAAACGGACATCCGGATGGCCTAACTGCATCTAGTTCTATTTTATCTTATGGATTAAAACTCCCAGCAAATGACAATGGAGCTGAATTCTCAACGACCGTTGATGTTTCAGGTTTCAAGACTTTAAATACCTCTGAGATTTCAAAAAAAATTGCTGAAGGTTTGCGCGCAAATAGTCCATCCGTTGAGATTATTGGAACGGCATTAGCTTCGATACCAGAGGATGGAACGAGTTTTAGGATGAATTATGACGGTCTGACATATACATTTACAATGGAAAACGGTGAGGTTTCTGTCTCAGGTGGAGAGAAAAATTTGATTACTGCATATTTTGAGAATCCTGACCCAATAACTATAGATACAACAGCTTTAGGTGGAACTGACACGATAACTGCTACGGAACATAATCTAAAGACTGGAGATGCTATCACTTATAATGCTGCTGAAAAAGTTACAGTTGATACAACTTCTTTTAGTTCAACAACTACCATATCAGTTGCCAACAGTTTTAGTGATAATGATCCATTAGTATACAAGGCAGGAGGAAGTCTTCCTATTTCTGGTTTGACAGATGGTACTACCTATTATGTGAGAAATAGAACTGCTAACAGTTTTGAACTCTCTGAAACATCTGGTGGTTCTTCAATTACAATATCTGGAGGGACTGGTGGTAGTGTTTCAGATTCGTTCTCAAGCCCAAGAGGAGGGTTAGTTGATGGACAAACGTATTATGTTGTTAAGGTAGATGACCATAATTTTAAACTTGCAAGTAATTATACGCTTGCTACAAATACTACACCCTCAGTAATTACTATTGGTTCAAGTGGTGTTGGTGGTAATGCCTCAGATACATTTGATCCTCAAAAAAACTTATATATATCAGCTGGCAAAACTATATCAGCATCCCAGTTTTCTTTTCCAGTAGACTCTATAAATGATACAAATGCTAAATCATTTGGAATGGAAAGCACAAATGTAAATACCACAATAACCGGAGCGTCAATTACAACTCCAGTAGGAAGTGATTCAACTCATTTTCATATTAAAATTGAAGACAATACAAATCCAATTGGCGTTTTTATAAAATCTAACTCTAAAACAATAGACACATCATCTGTTGGGAGCTCATCGACAACTTTGACATCTACAGCTCACGGATTTAAAACTGGTGATAAAATTTTATATACTACGGGTGGAACTGAACTCAATGGACTGACATCAGGAACTTCATATTTTGCCAAAGTCATAGATGCTAATACATTTAGCCTGGCATCAACATTTGATAATGCAACTTCAGATATTCCATCATTGGTATCTTTTGGTGGCGGTAATGGACATGCAAGCGATACCTTTGCGACTGTTTATGCATCTGCCTTACTGAACGATAATACAGGAACACCTGCTTCAGCAGTTGGAATTTCTGCGGAGATAAATCAAATAAGTGACACAAATGCTCAAATTTCAATTATAAAAGAAGCAGACAAAAATCAAATTGTAGTAGACAGAATTACTTTTAGTGATTCAGCAACTGCAGAAAGTTATGGTTTTAAAACAAGCCAAATCAATCTAAATATTCTCAATGATGAAATAAGAGTTCAATCTTTTTCATCAGACGTTTCAAGTTCTCAAGCAGTAGATATAGAGGTGCCCTCTAATAGTATAAAATCGCTAGTTGGAGATAATTTGGCAATTTCAAATATTCCATCAGAAGATTTGATAGTCATAGTTACCGGAAATGGTTCAAAAAAAATCGCATCAGATTACAGTGAAACGATTCCTCAACTTATTGACGAGGAATTTACAATTAAGATTGATTCGACTAATGAAAAAAAACTTGAGGTTTTGGATGTTACAACTGGACATACAATTGCAACAAGGCTTATTCCTGATGATGGAATTATCAATGCTGCTGGAAAAACTTTTCAATTAACCGGCGATGCAAAGGTAAATGATTCATTTAGTATTTTAAACAATAATGACGGAATTGGAGATAACAGAAATATTTTAAAAATGATTGACCTTCAGAATGCAGATGTAAATGGAAAAAATTCCGGAAGTTTTCAAGATATTTTCAATCGAACTGCAACTGAAATTGGAGCGACTGTTAGAAGTAGTGATATGAATGCACAAGATGCTGAAGCAAGTAGAGATGAGGCTTTAGCATTAGAGGATGAAAAATCAGGAGTATCTTTAGATGAAGAAGCTGCGTCATTAATTCAGTTTCAACAAGCTTTTTCAGCCAATGCTAGGATTATTCAAACTGCAAGGGAGCTTTTTGACTCATTACTTAGGGTTGTTTCGCAATAGTAAGGCATGAATTTTGCTAAGGTAACGTATGAAAATAAGTAATAAATTATTTAGTGAACAACAACTTAACCAATTTTCCAAAAATATGGAAAATATTCAAAAAGTTCAAGATAAAATTTCCTCAGGCAAAAATATAATATTTGCCTCAGATGATCCAGTTGGTGCAGTTCAATTATCAGGGATGAAAGATAATTTAAGCAAAGTAAATAGATTTATTGAAAACTCTAATATAGCCCTTGACAGACTGCTCTTAATGGATTCAACAATGCAAGCTATTAATAATGTCTTCATTAGGGCGAAAGAGCTCTCTGTTCAAGCTGCAAATGACATATATGGTGCTAATGATAGAGAAGCAATAGCGATAGAATTTGATGAAATGAAAAAGGAATTGATGACATTGGCTAATACTCAAGATTCAACAGGTACTTTTATCTATGCTGGATTTAAAACAAAAACAAGTCCATTTAAAATGGATGCAAATGGTCTTGTGACATACAATGGAGATAGGGGTATTTTAAATCTTCAGGTTACTGAATCTAGACTGATAGAAACGACGATAGACGGAAGTACAGTCTTTCAGGATATTGTTACTTCTGACGGAATATCTACGGATCTTTTCGGGGCAATTGATAATATTAGTAGATCTATAAGAACAGCAGCTGGAGGAGTTGAAGAAGCTAAAGCTGAAGGTATTGCAATGATGACTCTCACAAATGCTGATCCAGGAACATATTCTTTTACAATTACATCTGGTTCAAGTTCAGCTGATTTTTCACTGGATATAACTGGAAATGATTTAAGTGATGTTGCAACGGCAATTAATGCTGCTAGCCTCAATATTACAGCAACTTTAGAGGACTCTAATACAACCCTTAAGCTTGTTAATGGAAACGGTGAGGATATAGATTTTGGTAATTTAGAAATTACTGGAATTGATAAAGCACAAGATACCCCTACCTCATTTTTTTCATTTAGATCTGTTGATGCAGCAGGAAATAATCTTTCTAACGAACAAACGATCTATGATAAAGATCAAACGATTGCCAGTCGTTTAGACGAATTAGTTACAATACAAAGTCATGTATCGAATCAAAGAGCAAAGGTTGGTGCAAGAATGAACAGTGCAGAAAGATTAAGAGATGTTCTTGAGGAAAGAAAAATTTTAATAAGTCAAGATGTGAGTGATCTTCAAGATGCTGATCTAGCCACATTAGTAACAAGTCTTCAATCACAAATTACTAGTCAAGAGGCCTCCCAAAAGGCTTTTATAAATATTTCAAAGCTAAACTTATTTGATTTTATTGGATAGCTAAATAAAATCGTCAATACTAGGTTCTTTTTTAACAATTTCTCCAAGCTCGTGAAGATCCTCCTCTTTACTGATATCCCAACCTGCAGGTGCTTTCTCGAAATGACCTGATCTAAGTGAAAAACTATAAGCTTTAAAATCTTTTACAACCTTATTACTGTTATACTGACGTTCTTTATCTCCTTTTAAAGCATTTTTAAATATTCCTTTAATTTTTCTTTCACTTCTACCGTCAAATTTAAACTTCCAATAGACATAATTTATTGCTAATTCATGAGCCTCAAACATAGGATCTTTTCTCTCAGACAAAAACCTAAGGATCTCTTCGGCCGGTCCAGCCAGTTCTATCTCTTCAACATTTTTATAATGATTTGTTATTGCATCAGCATAATTTTTGGAAATCATCTCTAACGATAACTGCTTTACTAAGAATTCTTTCACGGTCGTACCAACACAAATTTCATATACAAACGATGGACAAAAAAGTTTTTCTGACATTTCTTAATTAATTTCCTTTTAAAGCTAATTATACAAATTAAGAAAATAATTCAATTAAAAACTTAACAAATTTTCTCTTAGTCGTTTCTAGATATGGAAATTTAATAAAAAAGTTAATGGAATATAGGAGAATTTAATATGCCCACATTATCAAATTACACTAATGGTGCCGTAACTGCAGTTAACGCTTCTGTTAAAGCTAGAAGAATGATGATGGCATCTGTTGATAGATTATCAACTGGAGTACGAACAATAAATGGAAATGATCCAGGTGGTACTGCGGTTGCAAGTAACATTACAACTCAAGCAAGAAGTGCGGCTGTTGCAGCTAGAAATGCTGAAGACGGTATTTCCTACCTTCATGCTGCTGAGGGCGTTTTAATGGAACTAGCAATTCTAAACACAAGATTAAGAGAATTAGCTGTTCAAAAAAGTAACGGGTTATTGTCTACAGTTGACAAAGTAGCAATTGAGGCTGAAGAAAACCAAGTCATAGACGCTGCAAATAAAATTACTGAAGTTAAGTTTAATGATAGAGAATTATTGTCAACATTTGTATTGGCTATCAACAACGCGGGATCTTTATCACAGATGGGAGTAGTTGTTAAACCATCTTTCCAAAGTGGTATTTCAAATGCAGATACACAATCTGCAATTATTCAACAGTCTTTGGGGCAAGTCGCTGCGGGAATAAATGCGTTAAAAGGGCATCAAAGTAATATGCATTCATTAGCTGCCAACGCACGAGCTGCTGCTTCAAGAATTCAGGATACTGATTTTGCTCACGAATCTGCAAGCCTAGCACAAAGTAGTATCCTAAATCAATCCGCTCTAGCGATGGTAGCGCAAGCTAACAACGCTATGGCTAATATATTAACCTTACTTAATTAAATTTTTTAAAGGAGAACAAATATGACATCTGTAAGTAACGCTGCTGTTGGTGCTTATCTAGCCGGTAACGCTGCAGCAAAAGCAAGACACGGTATGAATGAAGCGATTGCTCGTTTATCAACTGGTGTAAGAGCTATGTATGGTGGTGATGCCGGTGGTGCATCTGCTGCAATGCAAATTAGAGCTGACGGTAAAAGTGC
>MDTB01075678.1_pt1 | contig 14315 bp, 21 predicted proteins | sample 811161 | NCBI WGS metagenome assembly MDTB01 (sample SAMN05326650, study PRJNA326480) | marine metagenome | isolation source: seawater | place: Mediterranean Sea | collected 2009
CAGACCAATTTTCTTGGTGCTTTTACTTCTCACATTTTTCCAAATGATAGGAAGCCGTGAAGCACTTTCAGTGATTCAAATCGGCACCATCTTTGGCGTTGTTCTCACCATCGGGAAACTATTCTCCGCTGTTGTCGTGGTCTACGCCATCTTTACGCTGGCGAGCCGTCCCGCCTCATTTCTCGCCTGGATCAGTGGAAAATTTTTCGGCATTTCAATCCAAGGGCGAAAAGCCCTGGAATTGATCCTTCGCTACTCGATGATCGGCCTCGGCATCATCGGAGTGAGTTACTACATCGGAATCAACGGAACAGCCTTGGTCGCCGTTGCCGGTGGACTTTCCGTTGGCATTGGCTTTGGCCTGAAGGAAATTATTTCCAACTTCATCAGCAGCATCTGGCTGCTGTTTGAAGGAACGGTACGTCCTGGCGAGGTGCTGATGGTAAACGGCGACCCCTGCACGGTTCGGAAACTTGGCATGCGTGCTACGCAGCTACGTCGCGGCAGGGATGGTGCCGAGTTGCTGGTTCCAAACCAGAATTTCTTCACGCAGGAAGCGGAATCCTTCACGGCGGAGGAAACCTCCAGACGCGGCAATGTGGATGTAGGCGCGGCATATCACCACGAACCCCAGCAAGTCATTGATGTTCTGGTGGACGTGGCCAAGAGCCATGAAAGAGTTTTGGAATACCCACCGCCAGCGGCATTCACAACGCAATTTGCCGACTCCTCAATCAACTACAAAGTGCTGTTCTGGGTCCGCAATCCACTCGACGCGTTCGCCGTTGAAAGCGATCTTCGCCAGATGATCTGGGTGGCATTCGAAGAGCATGAAATCGGCATTCCATTCCCGCAGCAGCAGGTTTACCCGATGGAGTGGCCGCCCTCGAAGAACCAGACCCTGCGCATCGGATCAGCAGATCACAGCCTTCAAGCAGAACCTGCCAACGACGATTCAAGTGGAGAGACGGCGTAGATAGTTGTTCTGGCTGCCGCCATTAATCCAACCGGTGGCAATCGTTTTGCTGAGACTGGCATTCACCCTGCCGCGATGAATGTGGGAGGGCCCAGCCGGAAAAATCACCAACTTGCCGCGTTCAGCAGGCTCGTGATGCTCTTGCCAGTGGAATTCTGTCCCGGCCTCATCGACGCTGTCGCAGTAAAGGATCCAGGCCAGAACGCGATGGACGGGCTCAGTGGCTTCCTCACCGATCGTCCAGTCGCAGTGCCATTGCCGGAATCCCTCCCCTGGCGCGTAACGCTGCAGGTTGAAGATCGGCATCACAAACAGGTCCTGATCAGGACAGACCGAGCGAAACAGCGGGCGTTCCTGGAGGTAATGCTCGAGCGCCGCGGACACGCCTCGAATCAGCACCTGCGAAAGGGCATAGGCATCAGGATCGCTTGGGTCGATGGCGACAAGGCTGATATCGGTCGAGACCTTGGCAGGCTCATCGCCACCACCGGGGCCGAAGGCGATCCCCGGCCGCTGCAGATCCATACGACGGTCAAAAAACGCCATCACGCCATCGGCCACAGCCTCGAAGCCTGAATTGCGATAGCGACCGATCAACCGCATCAAGCCGTCTCCCGCCGGGGAACCACCACAACCGCATCCAGCTCCTGCCAGCGGTCCTGGTCCGTCACAACATCAGCCATGAGGCCAACCCGCTCGATCACGCTGCAGGCCCGTGACCGGTCCAGAGGGACTCCGGGACCCATGGGCAGGATCAACACCTGCTGCTCAGCGGGATCCGCCATCACTTTCAAATCGAGATCCTCCAGCTCACGCTCGAAGAACAGGCGCCGCATCCTGCCGGTCAAGGTGGGACCAAGTGCATCGGCGAAGGACGTCATGCCGGTCTCGTCGCCACGACACCCGCAATTGAGAGACAACCAGATCAACAGCTTGACCCAGCTTTCGACCGTCCAGGCCGGCTGAAAGCTGTCCCGGTGCTGACGCACCAGTTCAGCGATCGCGAAATCAAACAAGGTGGCCTGGAGGCCGGTGGCATCAGCGGAATCCATGGCTGTCATCCTCTCCTTCAACGAGTCAGACTGAACCGACTGGCTGTATCCACCATGGCCCTAGACCTCAACGACCCGGAACTGGAGTTTTCCGATCTGGTCTACGCCTACCAAAGCTGGGTGATGGCGGTGATCAACGACGAGAAGCTCGGCAGTGAAGAGAAGCTGCTGAACGATGACATCGCTGAGGATGCGCTCAATTCGATGCGCTTCCTGCCCGGTGAAGTCACCAGCGCGATCGAAACCAGCCTGGCGCGTGTCTACGACGTCGACGCGGACGAACTGGCCGAACTGCTGTTCCCGGAAGAGTGATCCTTCATGGGGTGGACCGTTGCTGACATTCCCTCCCAGGAAGGCCGCATCGCCTTGGTGACGGGAGCCAATATCGGCCTAGGGCTTGAAACAGTTCGCGCCCTGGCGATGAAAGGGGCAACCGTCTTGATGGCGTGTCGCTCGCGTAGCAAAGCTGAATCAGCGCGCAGCGCCCTGCTCGAGGAAGGCCTGACGGGCCTGGACCTGATTGATCTCGACCTCGCGGATCTCGACAACGTGGGGCCTGCGGCCGAAACGGTGCAACGTCGTTACGGCCAGCTGGATCTGCTGATCAACAACGCCGGTGTGATGGCCCCGCCATACCAACGCAGCCGCCAGGGGCATGAACTCCAGTTCGGCGTGAATCACCTCGGACACATGGCGCTCACACAAGCGCTTCTACCGCTGCTGAAACAGGACGGCAGGGTGGTGACGGTGACGTCCGGTGCCCAGTATTTCGGGCGCATCCGCTGGCACGACCTCGCCTGGCAAGAGAATTACGACCGTTTCGGCGCCTACAGCCAGAGCAAACTCGCCAACGTGATGTTTGCCCTGGAACTGGATGCCCGCCTGAAGCGATCCGGTAGTGGAATCAGATCCTTGGCCGCCCACCCCGGTATGGCCCGCACCAATCTGCAACGCAGCAATCTCACCGCCGAGAGCAACCAGCTTGAGCACCTGGCGGTAAAGCTGTTTGATCCACTGCTGCAAAGCGCCTCGATGGGGGCGCTGCCGCAATTGCATGCCGCAACTGCAAGCTCGGCCGCAAGCGGTGATCACTTCGGACCGGATCGGCTGGGTGGTCTGCGGGGACACCCCACCCGCTGCCGTGTGGCACCGGCGGCACGCGATTCCAGCCAGCGGGAGCGGCTTTGGAGCGTGAGCGAAGAACTTATTCAGGCCTGAAACGGCTTTGGCTGAAGCGAACCAGCAGCTTCTGAAACTGGGGCCTTACGTGATGGGGCGAGTGCGCCGCGGTGTTGTCGGAGACAGCCGCTACGCCCGCCGCCTGCGCAGTGCCATCCACGACGCAGCCCATGACCCGGATCATCGTCCCGTGCTGATCAGCGGTGAACCAGGGCTCGGCAAAGACAACCTTGCTGCCCTGATCCACTACGGCTCCGATCAGCGCCGACAGTTGTTGTTGCGCTTCAACCACTGGGATCTTCAAGGCCCGGCTGGCGCGCTGCTCTGCGAACTGGGAGACAGCACTGTTCTGATTAATGGGTTCGACCAGATCGATTCACCCCTGCGCCAGATGCTGATCGCGATGGCGCTTGGTGAGGTCAACACCTTTCAAGGCCGGATGCTGTTCACCAGCGAAGCCAGTCAGCCTGATCTCGATGGCATCACCGTGCTGATCCGGGTCCCACCATTGCGCGTGCGGCGATCCGACCTGGGTGACTGGCTTCGCTACCACGTGCGCCTCCAGTGCCGCGAACTCGGCTGGAACCAGCCCCCGCAACTACCAGATGTCGTGGTGCGTCGACTGCAGAATCACGACTTCCCCAACAATCTTCAGGAACTCGAAACCCTGGTGGACAGGGCTCTGAGGCAAGCCCGCCAGCAACGTGGTGACCACTTACCGGTTGCCCTGCCAGAAGCCGTGTTCTGGACCGGAACGGAGCAAGGTCGTCATCGCTTCGACCTCTGGCGCTGGAAACCGCAGTGGCGCCATTGGATGAGAGCTCCAGCCCTGTGGAACAGCCTGCTCTACGGGCTGGTGAGCTGGTTGTTCATCGCCGTGAATCTTGCGCTCTGGCTTGGACCCCAGACCCGAGCGGACAACAGCGTGCTGAAGTTGTTCTGGGCCTGGTGGTGGCCCTTGATCCTGCTGAGCTATCCCCTGGTGGGTCGCCTCTGGTGCGCTGTCTGCCCGTTCATGGTCTGGGGACGGTTAGCCCAGAAGCTGACACCATGGCGCCAAAGGGTTTGGCCCCATGGGGATACGGATCGCTGGGCAGCGCCCGCGCTGGCCGCTGGGTTCGCCGCGATCCTGTTGTGGGAAGAGGTCTGGAATCTGGAGGACACGGCCTGGCTGAGCAGCGCATTGCTGCTGCTGATCACCGCCGGCGCCGTGATCGGATCGATGCTGTTCGAGAAGCGGTTCTGGTGTCGTTATCTGTGCCCGGTGGGTGGGATGAACGGACTGTTCGCCAAGCTCGCCATCACCGAACTGAGGGCAGAGTCGGGAACGTGCAGCGGTAGCTGCAGCAGTTACGCCTGCTTCAAGGGCGGCCCAGCCGAGGGAGAAGGACTGGCCAGTGAAGGGTGTCCCTTGGGAAGTCACCCTGCCCAGCTCAGCGACAATCGCAACTGCGTGCTGTGCATGAGCTGCGTCCAGGCGTGTCCAAACCGGTCGGTACAACTGAGGCTGCGACCACCGGCTGCCGATCTCCAACGCAGGATGGATGCCCCTGCGGGTGAGCGGGGACTGATCCTCGTTCTTGCGGGGGGGGTCTGCCTGCATCACTGGCAACGGTTGCTGGGCTGGCTCCCTCTTGCGCCTATGTCACTGCATGAAGGGCCATTGCTCCCAAGATTGAGCTTTGCCGCCTTAGCCCTGGCCATACCGTCTGCCGCTGGAATCTGGTTCCAACGACGTTGGCTGTACGCCTGCTTGCCCCTGCTTTGGGCCCTGCTGCTGGCGCGACATCTACCCCTGGGGATGCAGGAAGCCGGCACAGTGCTGCCGGAAGGTTGGCCCCAATGGCAGGCAGACCGCCACGTGATCGCCTTCTGTCAGACGTTCGTGGTGGGAATCGGATGGATCGGAGCTGCCGTACTTCTGCGACGACTTGCGGATCTCAACCGTTGGAGCTGGCTGACTGGCACGATGATGCTGCTGATGATGGGTCTGGCCGGTCGCTGGCTAGTAGCCCTCTAATCGTGATGAACGATTCCTCCCCAAGGTTGAATGCACGCCAGAAACAACTGCTGGACGCACTGAAATCCAGCCTTGATGAGATGAGTGGCCAACAGCTGCATCGCAGTTTGATGGGAGGGCCAGGAGCCATGGGCCTGGCAACGGTGTATCGCAACCTGCGTCAGCTTCAGCAACGCGGGCTAGTGCGCTGCCGACATCTCCCCAATGGCGAAGCCTTATATGCACCGGTTGACCGTGATCGCCACCACCTCACCTGTGTTGATTGCGGCATCACCAGACCCCTGGACCACTGCCCGATTCACAGCCTTGAAGTGCCCCCGGACGCGGGCCGCGACTTCGTTTTGCTGTTTCACACGCTTGAATTCTTCGGTGTTTGTAGCAGTTGCCGAAACCGGCAGGAGACCGCTTCATGACTCTGGCCGCCACCTATCTGGGAGCAAACGGCTGGTTGCTCGATTTCAACGGACTGCGGGTGCTTGTTGACCCATGGCTGAAGGGAGAGCTCAGCTTCCCACCTGGCGCCTGGCTGCTTCGCGGAGAACTCGGAGAGGAGCGGGACACGCCGGACAATTTGGACCTGCTGCTCCTGACCCAGGGGCTTGCCGATCACAGCCATCCAGCCACGCTCAAAACACTGCCAAAAGAGTTACCGGTTGTGGGGTCCACAGCGGCGGCACGGGTGGTGAAACGACTCGGATTTCAATCAATTTCTGCCTTGAAACCCGGCGAATCGCTGACGCACAAGGGACTCTCGATTCGCGCCACCGCCGGAGCCCCGGTGCCGTCCATTGAAAACGGCTACCTGCTGAAGCACAGCTCCGGCAGCCTTTATCTCGAACCCCACGGTTATCTGGACCCATCACTGGGCAAGGAGCAACTTGACGCGGTGATCACACCAATGGTCGATCTCGGACTGCCGTTGGCAGGTGCATTCGTGAGGGGGTGCACAGTCGTGCCCGAGCTGGTGGAACGGTTCCAACCAACGACCGTCCTGGCCAGCACATCCGGCGGTGACGTGCGCTTTGACGGAGCCCTGAGCCGGATGCTGCAACTGCATGGCTCTATCAGTGACGCGGCAAAACAGCTGCCAGCAGACACCCGCTGCATCGATTCAGAAGCAGGAGAGCGTTACGTACTCTCGGCACGCTGACGCACCTGGAGGCGACGCTGAACCGAAGCCAGATCCCCAGCAAAGACTGAAGCTTGTTGCAGTCAGAACGGTCTCCAAAAGACCAGGCTCCCCCTGAATCCCTAGTCATAACGAGATCAGAACGAGCGCTCAGTGACAGAAGGTCAAGGTTGCGTTACATTTCGTATCAATCGCACTCGACGGATGCAGTCCAATCAAGCCAACGACCAGTGGTTTCAGTCTGCTGCTGCACGCGATATCCACTTGGATCAACTCAAGAGAGTCGAGCGATTCAACGGGCGGGCAGCCATGCTCGGGATCGTGATCGGCATCATCACCGAAGGTCTTACGGGAGCTGGAATCGCCCACCAGATCGGACTGGGAGCTCTCGTTGATGGCTATGCCGCCTGCCGTACCCAGTTCCTACCGTTCTGCTTCTGATTGATAGACAGGAATTTGCCCAGAAGGGCGGACTTGAATCCGTGCTTCTGGGCAGGTTTTCGATCAAACAAGACGACTGAGACATCGTTGTTTCGCTGTGTACAGGAAACAGGCTCAGACGATCGGCGGATTCACCTCAGCCAGTTGCCGGCAGGGAGCCTCCAACCCTTGAGATGGCACTCTGCAATCCAGTGTTGGCTGCCGAGGACTGTCATTGGCTCCGTGCCCTGGGGTGGCAAGCAACGTTCCAGTCGTCAAGACAATGCCTGCCAAACCACAGAGCGTTGAAACGAGGATTTCACGAGTATGTGGGGAGATCATGCTGGTCATGCGAACTCCTTGGGTGGTGGAAAGGACGTCGACCTTTCTCGGTGAGTTCACCATCTCCCAGACGAGTGCTGGTTACATCCCCCAAAGGAGGGACATGTGGACTGCTGAGGCCATGTGAGCATTCCCTCTCAAAACAAGAGCGACTGACAACACAGCAGCCATTCGCACAGCAAAGATCCAGCGATCTGCGTACGTTGAATAAATGGAACGGCTTTACGAACTCGACGTCATTGGCCTCGATGACGCTTGCTACCTGAAAAGGACGCTGAGAACAACCGGCGCCTCAGCAGTCATTGAATATCGCGTTCTGGGCGGCGCCCAGGAGATGTCCATGTTCAATTACACCGTTGAAATCAACAATCACGCTCTCGATCGCTATCCCTGGTCTTCCGAAAAAATCTGAACTCAGCACTGTTTCCGACTGAACGTTCAACGACAAACCTGTTCAAGCATTGCTTCTCCAACCGAGCCCGGCGGCACAAGCAACCATCGCGCTTTCGTTCCATCGCTGTAAATCGCCCTGGTGCGACCGCGTTCACAATCGGCCTCAACCGTCCAGAGATCACCTTCAGACGATCGATGGAGAAAATACACAGGTGAAACAATCTTCACTGACTCGCAACGACCCTGATCACAACTGATATCAACCCAGCGAGTCATGTTCCTCGCCTGCGCAGGACGATTGATGCCCATGAATGCCATAGACAAAAAACCGATCATTAGGAGTTTTTTCAAAATCAAAGCGCGCAACTCGAGAGGATTTTCAAGATCTTAAACATCCGATCCAGACCTTGAACAACACATTCACCAAGGTCAGATCATCGAAGAAGACAGATTGACAGCAGGGATCCATAGGCTATCGATCCCGCCGACACTGCACGTCATATATTGAGCGATCGAGAAGGGCCATAGCAATCGATGGCTGACTGAAACCTTCAGGCTGGCTGATGCAACCAAGCTGCGCTTACTTGGTGCAACGGTTACGAGACAATGACCCGCATTTTGAAGGATCAATGGCTGGCCATGTCGATTGCCTGTGTGGGCCTGGTGGCATTGCTTTGGGTTGAGTGGATCGCCACATAACACTCGACTCAGCCGTCATCGTCTGCGTTGCACGCAATCGTCAGGGCCAAGCAAGCCGTCTCGACATGCCTCTGAAATCACCTGAATCCGTTGCTCAGGTGTCGTGGCACCACGACTGTTCAAGAGCTCATACACAGGCAGGCTGATCAAGCGCTCCTTGAGGAGCATGTCGTTGGTTTGAGCCGAGACCGGAATCGCAAGCAAACCGAGAGCTGTCAAAGCAACAACAGCCTGACCACAAGACATCAACATCGATCAAGCGCAATCACTGGAACCAACTTGCACGAAAGACGGCTGGGAACAAGCTGAGCATCGATGCTGATGGGCAAACATCAACCAACAGCAGCGAGATCGATCAGAGCACTGCATGACGCAAGCGAAATCCGTTCGTCAAACAAGAGTGAACGTGATGCGTGGGAATCAGTTGGCAGTCACGAGAGTCACTCAGATTCAGATGGACCAAGCCAAACAGCTCAAACGCATCAACCTTTTGGAAGACACCAACACGAACGGAGATGAGCTGGCCGGCCTCTCTGTGGAGTTGATTGAGGACCCCAGCGGTATCAGCGTTGCTCCCCTGGCGCAAAGAGGTTGGTGTGGCTGATCAGCAGCATTCGCAACTGCTGCAGCACTGATCTTGGTCTGCATGTCCATCGGCGCAAGCCTGAGAGCAATACACCTTTCCTTCTCTCTCAACGGATGTTTGCGCAGAAACCTGGCAGCCACAGGGCTCACAGGCACATTCCAATTGGGTCGTGGCCATGGTGAGAACACTTCAATAACTTCTTATAGAACTGAACCCCTCTTGATGCATTCACCCATCTGGGGGAGTTTTCAACAGGTCTCAAAGTTTGTCTCCGCAAACAACGCAGGACTGACTCCCCAGCAGTCAGGGAGTCAGATGCATCCCAAGCGCCCGACGACCCGGATTAGCCATCGGAATGAAGAGGCATCCGTCGATGAGGCCCTTCAATTCTCACGATGCATCACCTAAAGGGGATTGAGAGAGATCAATGACGCGACGCAGGCAATCAATTGATCGCAGGCAAAGTCGGCAACGATGCTTTCCGCCAGCTCCGATCACGAAGCATCGCTCTGGCCTTCCAACCAGCAGGCCGTTGCGACATCCAGTGCAAACTTGCCATCAAACTCTTGCTAAAGGGCTGAGGTTTCGACACACAGACAATGGATCACCTGATCAAATAACACCAAGTCCTCGCAGGAGGAAGACCTTCGCGCAGGAAGCTTGTCAAAGCTATGCCCATAGACGGCCTCAGCAATCATCACAATGAAAGGATATCAACCAATCCAAATCGCTGATAAAATAAGCATTCGGCAAACGCTCCAAGCGCAGGAAATGATTCAAATCACAAGCAACTGCCCGCAAAGCTTGATTGCGGATCTCGGAATCAAGCAATGGCCAATCTGGAGCTGCGAAGCAAGCACGTTCCCCTGGACATACGATGAAAAAGAAACATGCCTGATTCTTGAAGGAAGCGTGAGGGTGACTCCCAACGAAGGAGAGGAGGTTGAATTTTCAGCAGGGGATCTTGTTGAATTTCCAAAGGGATTAGCTTGCACCTGGCATGTCAAGCAAGCTGTCCGCAAACACTACAAATTTGGTTGAGCCAATGGATTGGCAGACGGAGGCACAAGCAGCCCTCAGAAAAGACGTGCCGTTCTTTGTCCGCGGCGCCATCAAAAAAAGAGTTGAAGCAATGGCACTGGATGATGGCTTGACCAGCATCGATCTATCTTTTTATCTTTCAGCCAAAGAACGTATGGCACCCAAATAAAATTCAATCAGGTCTCAAAAAATATATCTATAACCCGTTAATCGTATCCCAAAACCCTGAACGCTGTATCGGCGGCTGATAAGAACAATATTTGCCGACGTAGGCCTGCCAATCGATTTCCAGCTGCATTAGGTCTTGAATCATTTTTTGAGGCGCCTGACGCTGTTGCAACTCATAATTTTCTTCATTCATAAAGTGTGCAAGATTTGTTGCATGGCGACAAGCATAATCATGCCTACCAGCACGATTTTGCTGTTCAGCCATATCCATGACATTTTTCCACTTCTTAAGAGGAGGACCCTCTTCAGCATGAAGCGGCGCCGAAAGCAATAAACCCAAAGCCACAAAAAAGAATGGTTTCACAAAGCATCTTATTAGAAACTCAAGATTAACAGATTCAAGGCATCAACCCTTCAAAAGAAGGAGTGTCCCTAAATCGAGGCGCCCTCCAACGCCGGACTCAGGGATTGCACTGAATTCACCAATAATCACACTCAGATATCAATCACCACTCTTTCGCAGCAAGAAATCAAGATCATGAATACCTGATCACAGACGTGATGACACTGCGCAAGAAAAAATGCTCGGAAGAAATTTATTTTCCTTGCTTTAGATGCATCAAAACACATCAAAAACTTCAACGGCGCGTGCAGGAAGAGCACTGTTTGAGACATGGACAGCAGCAACCCTAGCCCAAAATAAATTCATCTTCCAATGCAATAGCGTCATGATGTCTGCCAACATCCTGCAACAGCTCAACTCTGCTATGGAGCCATTGCGTGCCTTGCTGATCCAGAGGAGCTTCGTTAAATTGCATCACATCTCGATCAGTCCATGACGGATCATTGTCATGGCCGTCATCATCTCGAGGAAAAGCAACATGCATGATTGTCGAGAGGCTTGGATGACCATAAAGTTCAAAGCTCTCCCATGACGTATCAAGATATATTCTTCTGAAACTGATATTGATGATACAAAAATAAAGTGGCAATGCGCCGGGAAACGACGCTCCTGTGTTGCAACTTCCTTGCATGACATTGGAACTTTCCTAAGGTTCACGTCTCCAACATTCACCCTCCATTCAATGATATCTGTCGGCGGGAGAAAATCGACGATCAATCTGCATTGAAATCACGATCGACGCAATCAAATGGGATCAAAACGCATTGCTCTCTCGATCAAAAATCTTGGTTTTGCAGACCTCACTTCTTTTGATGCGAACTGGCTCGTGCAAGCCAGCAACCGCACAGTCATGAATGGGCGATCACAGGATCGAACTGTGGACAGCCTGCTTGTAAGGCAGGTGCTCTACCGCTGAGCTAATCGCCCTGATCTGGAGATTCTGCCTGAACACGGCACGCTGAATCCAATCCTTCACCTATCGCCGTCATGGCCTCCGGTCGCGACCACGATCGCGCCACATGCCTGAGCTGTCTCCCCTTCGGACTTCTGCTGGGCGTTCTGCTCGGCCATTGGTGCGGACTGATCGGCGCAGTGGCCTTCTTCGTGGGGGGCCTCTGGCTTTCACCTGATCTCGATACTCACTCCAACGCCTTGCGCCGCTGGGGGCCCCTGGCCTTCCTGTGGTGGCCCTACCGCCGACTGTTACGCCATCGTTCCGTTTGGTCCCATGGGCCTCTGCTTGGAACGATTGGACGTCTGTCGCTGTTGACAGCTTGGTTGTGGTCTCTTCTGGCTGTCATCCCTGGCGCAGATTGGAATACCTTCTGGTCCAGCGCGATCCAGTGGTTCAACGCTCAGCCCCAACAGGCTGTGGCCATGTTGGTTGGACTGGAAGCCAGCGTTTGGTTGCACCTGATCCTTGACGGGGATCCATTACCCGTTGAGTGGAACCGGAGTCGCCGGCAATGAGAGGGTGGGCGCGCGTGTTCTCTGCTGATCCATGGACGAAACCAGCGGTGCGGCGCTTCTGAAGCTGATCGATGTTGTTGCCCGTCTGAGAGATCCGATGAACGGCTGTCCATGGGATTTGGAACAGACCCACCGTTCGCTGGTGCCTTACGTCCTGGAAGAAGCCAACGAAGTTGCTGACGCCATCCGCCACGGTGATGACGACCATCTCTGCGAGGAACTCGGCGATCTCCTGCTCCAGGTGGTGCTGCATGCTCAGATCGCCAGCGAGAGCCAGCGTTTCAACCTCTCTCAGGTAGCAGACGGGATCACAGCCAAGTTGATACGCCGCCACCCGCACGTCTTCGGTGGTGAACTGCGCAGCTGGGATGCCATCAAGGCAGAAGAACAGGCGCAAAACGAGGCTGCGTCAACGAGTCCGCTCAGTGATCTGCTGGCGAAAAAAGTGCGCGGTCAACCCGCTTTGGCCGGAGCCATGACCATCTCCAAAAAGGCAGCGAAAGCTGGATTCGAATGGGACAACCTCGATGGGGTTTGGGAGAAAGTGCGCGAAGAGCTGGCTGAGCTTCAGGAAGCGATCGCCAGCGGAGACACCCAACACGCCCAGGAGGAACTCGGTGATGTGCTGTTCACATTGGTGAACGTGGCGCGCTGGTGCGGAATGGATCCGGAAGAGGGGCTGGCAGGAACCAATCGTCGCTTTCTCGACCGTTTTTCACGGGTGGAAGCAGCCCTGGGAGGAAATCTGCAAGGCAAGAGCATCAATCAATTGGAGGCTCTCTGGCAGGAGGCCAAAGCCCAGATTCGATCAGAAGGGACGCGCCCCGAACACTGATCACAAACACCGTTTGAAAAAGACGGCGGAACTGCCCTGAGGAGTGACAATTCCGCGCCAATGTTAGAAAAACACCACCTGTAGTGTCTGTCAATTCTCAGACACCAAATCTGTACATTTCAGATGTCGAACAATTCACGCTTCAGAAAACTGAGCATGTCAGCCCAGGCCCGATCGGCCAGCTCAGGATCCCAGCGCCAACCGTCATCACGCATGAAGGTGTGATTCGCTTCATAGAGATGGGTTTCATGACGGAGGCCTGACAAGGCCTGAAGAATCTGGTCACGGGCATCTGAAGGAACGTGCGGGTCCTCCGTCCCGAACAACGTGAACAGTGCACCTTGAATCTCAGCGACCCGCTGCAGTGAATCGGCAACGCCGCGGCCAAGTTTTCCGTTCTGAAGACCCGTCGGATACAGGCAGGCCGTCGCCTTCACGTTGGCCTGAAACCCAGCACGAAGAGCGAGATGCCCACCGATGCAGAAACCCATCGCACCAAGACGCCCGGCATCCACATCCCCGTCCGCTGCCAACCACTTCAACAGGGCGACAGCGTCGGCATCAAAAGCGGCGATGTCGGAACGGCGGGCATCATCGTTCCCCCGAAGACGGCCCATCGCATCCGGTTCGATCACCGTGCCCACAGGCTCGAGTCGATGAAAGATCTCTGGCGCCGCCACCACAAAGCCATAACCGGCGAGGCGATTCGCCAGACGCAGAATCGGGTCGCCTAGTTGATAGATATCGGAATAGAACAAAACACCCGGGTGGGGGCCACCAGCAACAGGCCTCGCCACATGGACTCGCATCAGGCTGTCATCGACAGTCATTCCGATGGTCTGCTGCTCGATCCGCATGAGAGGCGGCAAATCACTCGTCGAGTCTTGGACGATCTCGCCGGCGCCGCTTGAGATCCCCACGTTTTTTCTTGGCCTCCAGACGTCGCCTGACAGCCCCACGACCAGGACGGGTGGCTTTGCGCTGAGCGGGCAGCGGCTGCAGAGCCTGACGCAAAAGAGTCGCCAACCGAACCATGGCCAGCTGACGGTTCCGCCACTGGGAGCGCTCTTCAGCAGCCACAACTCGCAAACGACCATCGAGAAGGCGAGGAGCAAGCCTCTCTTTCAGCCGGGCCAGGCGGAAGGGCCCAAGACCCGAACATGCATCCAGATCGAGCCACAGCTCAACACGCGAATCCGTGGTGTTGACACCCTGTCCGCCAGGGCCTGAGGCCCTGCTGAAACGCCACTGAAGGTCTCTGGCGGGAATGGTGAGACGATCGTCAACGATCAAGTCCACATTCATATCTACGCTTCTCCTTATTCATTAAAAACAAATGATTAATCGTTAATCACCTGTACAAAAACTACGCTTGCTTGCAGCTCATTTGATTTGAATTAGAAATAATAGTTCGCAAGTCGAGCAAATTGAATTCATAAAAAAGGTGGTGAAGCTGCGCTCTTCCGCCGCAACTCCCACCAACCACAGTCAAACACTACATTTAGCACCAGTCAATCCTTGTACAACCAAATGTAGTGTCAAGACCCACCAGAGAGTTAGCTGGATGGGTGCAGGCTCGGATCGCGATGAGCGGCTGGATCG
>MDTB01083326.1_pt1 | contig 14314 bp, 10 predicted proteins | sample 811161 | NCBI WGS metagenome assembly MDTB01 (sample SAMN05326650, study PRJNA326480) | marine metagenome | isolation source: seawater | place: Mediterranean Sea | collected 2009
ATGTTAACAATTGTAAATCTTGCGTTAATTTAAAAGTCCGAACATTATAATTCAAAGTAATTATAAGCAATAAAAAAGAGATTAAGTAAATAAATCCAAATATTGCGCGCTTACTCACTTTGACAAGCACTTAAAATTAGCGCGCGGACAGTGTCCGGTTTTGCACGCCCTTTAGTTTCCTTCATCACTTGGCCCATTAAAAAGTTGGCCGAACCAACTTTACCATTTCGAATCTTTTGTACAACATCAGGGTTAGCATCTAAAACATCTGCAACAATCTTTTCTAGCTCATCTTGATTTGAAATTTGCTTACCACCCATATCGGATAATGCCACATCAATGGACACCCCATCAATAAGCTTCGGTAAAATATCTTTAACCATTTTTGTTGAAATATCACCAGACTGACATCGATCAATCAATGATGCAAAATCTGGACTAGAAACTGCAGAGAGCCGCTGATTAGACTCTTTTAAAAGAGCATTAAGCTCACCGACAATCCATTTTGACATGTCTCGAGCTGATGCTTTGGAAAGATGGCCTCTTGATGATTCAAAAAAGTCATACAATTCACGTGACTGCAAATAGACCTTTATATCATGAGCAGGCAATTCAAACTCATGTGAAAAACGATGCCTAATGCGATCTGGCAAATCAGGCAGCTGAGATTTAATACTATTAATCTTTTCTTTTGTTACAATTAATGGCTTAAGATCTGGGTCTGGAAAATACCGATAATCATGAGCATCCTCTTTACTTCGTAAAGCACTCGTCTCCCCAGTTGCATCATCAAAATTCATGGTCTGTTGAATAATTTCACCACCAGATTCAACCACTGAAATCTGACGTTTAATTTCATAATTTACAGCACGCTCAACACTGCGAAATGAATTTAAATTCTTAACTTCAGTACGAGTGCCGAATTCAACTTGACCAGCGGGTCGAATGGATATATTAGCATCGCATCGAAAAGAGCCTTTTTCCAAATCCCCATCACATACACCAATAAATGTTAAAATCTGATGTACTTTTTCCATGTATGCTCGAGCCTCTTTCGCGTTTCGTATCTCAGGCTCTGAAACAATTTCAATTAAAGGGACACCCGCACGATTTAAATCAGCTGAAGAACCAGTTGCACCAGCAATACCATCTGCACCTTCATGATTTAACTTACCAGCATCTTCCTCCATATGAATACGAGTTAACTGAATCGTCTTATCAAGTTCATTTAAATAAACCTGGCCACCCAAGCAAATAGGATACTCAAATTGGGAAATTTGATACCCTTTTGGCAAATCTGGATAAAAATAATTCTTTCTTGCAAAAACGGATGTTTCTTGAATATCACAGTTTAAAGCCAACCCAGCCATAATGGCTAAATTAACCGCTTCTTTGTTTAAAACAGGCAAAGCACCAGGCAACCCCAAACTGACTGGGGATACGTTTTGATTGGGCTCATCACCAAAATCAGTAGACGCCATGCAAAACAACTTTGACTTTGTATTCAACTGGGCATGGATTTCAAGCCCAATTACTGCTTCAAAGGCCATTTAAAATCTCCTGGAATGAATATTTTGGCTGAAACTCAGATGCCGCTTCAAAACAATGAGCCACTTGCAATAATTGAGTTTCTTTAAACCAAGAAGAAACCAATTGCATACCAATTGGCAGCCCTTGTTTATCAACACCACACGGCATCGATAAAGCCGGCAACCCAGCAAGATTAATTGGAATGGTAGCAATATCAGATAAGTACATTTGCATTGGATCATTCGTATTTTGACCTTTTTTAAATGCTGTAGATGGCGCTGTTGGCGAACAAATAATATCGTAAGATTTAAACAACTTCGCATATGTTTCAGAAACCACAGCTCTAACCTGTTGAGCTTTCCCATAATAGGCATCATAATAACCTGAACTTAACACATAGGTTCCTAAAATAATACGACGCTTAACTTCATCTCCAAACCCTTGCTGACGAGTTGTTTGTATCATGTCCTTTAATGAGGTTGCAGACGTATTTCGATGACCATATCGAACCCCATCAAATCGACTTAAATTCGAAGAAACTTCAGCAGGTGCAATAATATAATAAGTAGCAAGCGCCTCTTCAACCAAAGGAAAATCAAAGAACTCAACGGAAGCTCCCAATTGCTCAAATTGCGTTAAGGCATTAGAAATAGCATGTTTAACGTCAGCTGAAATCCCATGTCCCATCAACTCATTTGGCACACCAATACGCTTGCCCTTTAATGTGTCTAAATTTAATTGAGACTCAAAATCATCAACAGATCGGTTTTCAGAAGTTGAATCATGATTATCAAAGCCACATAACGATTTTAATAAAATAGCCGCATCCTCAACAGTTTGAGAAAAAGGCCCAATCTGATCGAGAGACGATGCAAATGCGACAAGGCCATAACGACTGACTCGACCATAAGTGGGCTTTAACCCCACAATTCCACAAAAGGATGCAGGTTGCCGAATTGACCCCCCGGTATCTGAACCCAATGTTACTGGAACCACACCTGAAGCAACAGCCGCTGCAGACCCCCCTGAAGACCCCCCAGAAACACATCCCGTGTTCCACGGATTAGACACTGGACCATAAACTGAGTATTCATTAGACGATCCCATGGCAAATTCATCCATATTGGTCCGACCAATTGGAATGTATCCGACATCTAACAATTTTTGAACGGCTGTAGAAGTGTAAGGCGATCGATACCCCTCCAATATTCTAGAGGCACACGTCACATGCTCACCCTTTAAACACATATTATCTTTAATTCCAACCGGCAATCCAGCACCAAGAGGAAGTAACTTTCCTTGTTGAATTTGGTTGTCAATCCTTTTTGCTTGATCATTAGCCAGTTGGTCAAATGACTCTATAAATGCATTATACGTTTTATTTTTTTGATGGAGATTGGCTAAAACAGCTTGCGTTAGCTCAACCGCACTGATTGATTTTGATGTAAGTAATTGATGAACTTTTCGAATCACTGTCATGGCTATTATAATATTTTGGGAACTGAAAACCCACCCTCTTTATATTCCGGGGCATTTTCTTTAACCAGTGGATGTTGAAATGACTTTGGATCATCATCACGCACTAAAACATCTTTATGAATGGGCCATTCATAGTCTGAATGAGGAACAACATCAACCTTGTTCAATATACTCATGTAATCAAGGACTTGCTCGATTTGCTCAGTAAATTCTTTTTTTCGCTCATCCGTAATATTTAAACAACTTAATTTACAAATAGCATCAACATCAATTTGTGACATAGAATCAATATACTTGATTTTTTATTGAGATTCAAACAATAAGCGGGCGACAAAATGGACCCCAACACCCTTAGGCTATATCAAATTAAAATCATGTAACATCATTTTTGCCAGACAATTTATCTGAACACATATTAATTATATCTTTTGAAACATGATCATAAAATTTATACTGCTTCATTAAGGCGATACAATCCGCATCATTAAAAAACAATTGATATAACTGGTTGGCATAACGAAAGTTTAAAAGATCTTTTTTATTCTTGACCAAATGCTCAATCAAATCTGAATTTTTTAATAAAAATGAAAATTCTAAACATTTATATATTTTAGTTTGAGGAAAGCCAAAACGAGTTAAATCTCCACTAACAACCTTCATTATGTCAAAACATGCATATTTTTTTATTAATGTTAAAAACAAGTTAAAATCAACGCGATTTTTATGTTGTTTTGCAAATTTCGATGAATAAAAAGCTGCTAGTAAACCAATGTTATTTTGTTGAATAATTAGTTCAAGGGCTTGTTTATACTGGTCTCGATTTTTGGTTATTATTTGTTGAGTTTCATGAATATGGATAACAAATAGCATCAACTGCAACTTTGACTCATCAAGTGCATGCTGAAAAACATCCGACAAATGGCCTAAAAGCGTGTTAAACACCTTTTGAAAGTGACAATAAATAAAAATACCAGTCAAATTCTGTTGCAGCAACTGTTTAGACAAGTTGATCGGTGAAGAAAACCAGGACTTAAACCGCTGATCTTTTTTAATTTCTTGATACAAATAATGGCACCATTTTTCATCAACATTAAATAAACTATCGATGGTTGATAATGCTAAAAACGTAAAATCAATGGAAAAAATAACATTTTCAAGAAATTTTTGGCTGCTATTATCTCTCGATCTTAATGAATGACATTTTTCAACCAAGAGTCGATTAATTAACTGTGGATCAACAAATGTCATTTTACCGGCTTCAATTAATGCTTGTATGGGCTGGATCTGCTCATATTGCATGCATTTTTGAAAAATCTGATTGTAATCGATTAACGAAATATGAACAGTTTGTAATAAGTGTAATAACAGGGTCTCATTTTTTTCTTTAAGTGACACTTTGAATAACGTCAAAAGAGCCTTCTCAGAAAAACTAACTTTTCCATTGGCATAGTAACCTAACAGAAAGAAAAGATTGTCTTCACTTTTCAATTTTGAAATAAAAAGTAACTGATCAAAGTTATGAGCAGTACATTTCTTTAATTGTCCACAATAATCAAATCGGCGCAATACGAGTTCAAGCTGACCGGGCATGCATGCCGCGGTCTTGAGCACCCCAAACAAACGATGAAAATGCATGGAATCATCATCTGGCCGTGACGTAAGAAACAAAAAAATTTTCTTGGCATGGCATGAAAGGGCCATTTTATGAAATAGAAAAAGCTGCGAAGACAATAACGACTGTGATTTTAATTGATCGTAAAGAATCCGAAAAAGATCAACAGAGTCATTTAAAAAAAGAGACCACCGATCCTTTTCAGATAGCTGATTTACATCATATTTTAAACAGACCTTAAACCCTAAACGGTACCCCAAATCAATCGAGAGACTCATGAGGGACTTTTGATAACGTTCGGGCAAACACTCTAAAAAATGAAACTTATCAAATAGTTGAACAATCTTGTCCCGTTTGTGTTTAAAACAAATCTCAAGCAACCCCTTCTTTTCGAAATCATAAATGTTATTACAATGCTGTGAATAAATTAAATCCTTAACAATTAAATCATCATCTAAAATGATAGCCTGTCGTAAAACATCCAAAACAAATTGTGGCCGATCGTTATTAAGTGCCAACTTCGACATAAAAAAACCAACATAATTCTTATCAACCACGTTAAGTAAGACATGCATGATTTGAAATTCATCATAAGATACCAAACGGTCGATAACATCCAATGGATCACCACTAAAGAAAACCCGATCAGAAACACTTGAATTAGAAACGATCATAAATTAACCATCAAAAATGAACAACAAAAAAGAATATAGTTGTTTATCATAAAAATCTCACCCTTTTATATTAAAATAAAGTACTTTTATATCATAAAAATAAAAATTAATACACACATTGCATCAGTAAGTCGATAAATACAAAGAAAAAAAACGAAATAATTTAGAACATCTCTTGAAAGTTTGAACTTTCAATATAAGAATCATAATAAATCAAACAAAAATACAACAACGTAACAAAATGATAAATATGATAAAATATATTTAAATTAATTATAAAATATCACAAGTCCCTAAATACTGATCATGACGACATTTCCAAAAATTGTAGCAACAAGTACGCCACAATCATTATTAATTACAAATTTAAATCAATGCATTGTTGATATTGCACATCACTTGCCAACACCGGCATTATTAAACCTAATAAAAAGCTGCCATCAAATTCAACAGGATGACAAATTAAATACATTAATGCAATTAATTTGGAAACCCGACCAATGCAACATGATCAGTCAGCTAAAAAAAGAATTACCTTTCAATCAGAATGAATTAAATCAATACGTTTACGATCACAGTGTGATAAATCCTCAAAGACATACCTCCTACTCACTAACTACAAATATAAGAAATGAAATAAATCGAGATTTGACATGCAAAGAAACAAATTGTCTTTTAGCATTGGAAACACTTTTTATAGAATTGGTTTGGACACTAAACATACAAAAAGCCTGTGAAATCATAACAACACTATTAAAAAAACAATTAGAGAAAAAAATGATCCCCCCCACTCATGCAAATCAAATAAACCAAAACTCAAAGGAACGAACTAACGCTGTTTTTAAACCATATTTTTTAACGTTGACACTTGATTGTATTGTAGAGGACTTTAAAAAAATTTGGCAATTTGAACTCAAACATTGCAGTAGTAAAGAAAAGTGCAACATAATCAACGAAAAATTAAGTGGTCTTCAAATTGAATTCAATTATAAAGCTAAAAAAGCTAAACATTACTATTGGAGCAATCAGAATAAAAGAATCTTTATTCATTTAGAAGATGAAAAATATGTAACAACCCAACATTGGAAAAATCAAAACGGGGAATACTTAGGAGACAATATACTTGCAACACCCTTTATTATTGTCAAAAACAACGCATACGATTTGCAGTTATTCGTCATGAAAAAAAAGAATTAAAAATTTTCGATGTTTTAATTTCTAAAGTTTTGTCAATAACGATCGTTATAACCCACGTTTTAAGGAGACAATTATGAAAACACCATCAATTCAATCAGAGGATTTATTATTACTTAAACAATTAAATCAAAATATACCATCTTGCAATAAATGCTGTGAAGCATGCACTAGGTGTAAATTAAAGTTTTATAAGCAAATACAAACCACCATGCAACACTAAAAAAATTAAAATAATTTGAGTATCTGGCCAGGGACAATATGAACCCTCGAGACAAGCACACCATTAACTGTAACACGACGAATTTCAAGGTTATTAAATTCGGCTAATTGCTGCCATTTGCTACCATCATTATAATACCGTCGGGCGATCCGCTGAATAGAATCTCCAGATCTTACAGTAGCCGTTTTAAGTTGAGTAGAAAGAGCCGGTTCAGAAATAATGTTATCTGTATTATTGGCTAAAGATGAATTAGTAGTCGAAGACATAACTTTGGTCAAACCGCGATGTGTATCAAGCTTAAAAACAGCCATACCCGCTTTAAGTCGATCTCGCATTGATAATGACATTGCTGTGATCTTTTGAATTGGCGACAAAAATGAAGCGGTATTAATTGCGATACTTGGCCAATCAATAACAACGGCATGTGATGACGAAACCGGCTGAAAATCAAACATTTTAAAGAAAGCTGACAATACGTCACGTCTAGAAACAAGCACCATTGACTGTGACCAATTCGGCAAAACAGAACGCAATGTTTGAGGGATGATTAAATTAGAATCAATATGCATACTGGTTGATAATTGATCTGAAGAACCATTAATGAGTAACAATAAATTAACGAACTCAAGTCGAGTAACAAAAGCATTTGGATAAAATGAATCTAATCGTGGTATTGGTAAAATTTGTGGAAAAAAAGAATAAAGCGTTAAATAATTAAAATGATGTGTCATGTCATCATATTGACGAGACATCGGTTCCGGTGTGCGATATCGATAAAACCACATCAGAAAAGCGTATAAATCTTTTTTTAAAATTGGCTGATCCAACTGCAAATTATGCCCTTTAGTGAGTGGTATATTGTGATATTTCACCAAATCTGTAATTAATTTTGCAAAACGCTGATCAACGCTCGACCCATAGGGTACAGACCGAAACACATGAATGGATGTCGTTAATGATGGCTGCAATTTCAAATTATCATCAAAAACAAACAGTTTTAATTCATTATCACCCAATTGAAGCGGAATTTTTTTTAATACCATCTCTTCGCGAATGGAAATTAATTGATGATTTACCATTAAAAAACCCTTATTCACATTTGCTGAAGCAATAAAGTCAACATCAGAGTCCGTCGTAAATTGATGATTTAGTGGAAATTGAATCTCTATTTTGCCAAAAACTAAAATGGAAAATGAAAGAATACCAAGAAAAAGCTTAACGATCATGGCGCTGTTTTAAAACTTGAATAACATCCTCAATTGAATGCCCCTTAGCTTTTAAAACCAACATCAGATGAAACAATAAATCTGCAGACTCATTCAAAAAATCTTCTGAAGATGCATTTTTTGCAGCAATAATAACCTCGCCAGCTTCTTCTCCAACTTTTTTTAAGACCCGATCAAGCCCACTGGAGATTAACCCATAAACATACGATTGATCATCTTTTTGCTGAAGACGTTGTTCAATAATGGATTCTAATTCAGTAATAAAACTTACGTTTCCAGCCATACTTTTTGTTCTCCTACAATGGTTTTAATGTCAGCAATAGCTTGATCATCAATCCAATATTTTTTATTTGTTTCAATCATTTGATCTAGTATATGAAAGTATATCGGAATTTGACCACGATTCAATAGACAAATTTGTTGTATCTGATGAAGATCATCGAGTGATTGCCCCTCAATAATATCAATATGACAAATTTGTTTAGCGAGCTGATTGGTTAATAACTGAACAGATTCAACCATTAATGAAACCTCGGCATTTCGGACCTTCACTTTCGCAGTCATATGAACGATAGCATCATCTTTCATCGGCGCTGAAAGCTCAGAATATTTTGGAGAATCAAAAATTAAAAATGTAAGCTTTCGTCCAAAATCTTCAAGCTCACCCATGGTAAATGGACGGTTGGTTTTTGTCATTCGATGAACAACATTAGAGAGAACACCGACCACAGAAACCACCTCTTTATCAAATGATTCGCCCAAATCACTAAGCGCAATTCCACCTTGCCATTCTTTCAAATACCCATCCAAGGGATGCGCCGTCAAGTACTCACCAGTCAGCTCTTTTTCGATACGTAACAACTCTAAATCAGATAAAGTATTATACGTCTCTGTTGATAATATTTCATTATAAAAGTCTTCATCTAATGTCTGAAAAAGACCAACTTGTCCCTGTGTAGCGTGTCGTAAAGACACCTGCATTTTATCTAGAATATCTTCAAAAACACTCAAAAGCTTCGATCGATTTGAATCTAAATCGTCCAGTGCGCCCGCCTTAATTAAATGCTCAACAACTCGCTTATTCACATCTGAAGCTTTTAAACGATTAAAAAAATCAAAGATAGATTGATAAGGACCATTTGATTGACGCTCGGATACGATTGCCTCAACAGGCGCCTCACCAATCCCTTTAATACTACCCAAACCAAAAACAATGGCACCATCTTTTAAATTATGGGCATAAACCGATTGATTAACATTGGGCGGGATAATCGGTATGCCCAAGCGCTTGGCTTCAGAAACATACACTGCGGTTCGATCCGTATTGCCAAGAACAGATAACAATAGGCCCAGCAAATATTCTTTTGGATAATGTGTTTTCAAAAATGCGGTTTGATAGGACACCATTGCATACGCAGCACTATGAGACTTATTAAACCCATATTCAGCAAATTTATAACACAAATCAAATATTTTCTCAGCAATAGAAACATTAATTTTTTTATGTTTTGCTCCTGCTAAAAATTCCCCTTTCATTTGATCCATAACATCTTTCTTTTTTTTACCCATGGCTCGGCGTAACATATCAGATTGGCCTAAACTAAAGCCCCCCACAGCAGTTGCAATTTGCATGACTTGTTCTTGATATACAATCATGCCATAAGTGTCTTTCAAAATGGGCTCTAATTCAGGCAAATCGTACACCACTTTTGTTTTACCCGATTTATTTGAAATGAAATCACTCACCATGCCTGAGCCAAGCGGTCCAGGACGATATAATGCCAGAAGGGCCACGATATCCTCAAAACATTGTGGTTTTAAATCAACAATCAGACGTCGCATGCCAGGAGATTCACATTGAAAAATACCAATACTCTCACCAGTTGACATTAAATCGTAGGTGGCTTGATCATCAAACGAAATGGTTTCTATATCAAAGTCAGGGACCTCTTTTTCAATTAAATCGCACGTATGACGAATAACCGTCAAATTTCGCAAGCCCAAAATATCCATTTTTAACAATCCAAGCTTTTCTAAATTATTCATGGTGTAATGAGTTGTAATCTGACCATCATTATTCATTAATGGAACCATTTTAGATAAAGGATCACGAGATATAACCAAACCAGCCGCATGAGTAGATGAATGACGCGCGAACCCTTCCAATTTCATACCATAATTTAACAGCTGAGTAGCCATCGGATCGTTTTTAAAGAGTTGGCCCAACTCTTGAACCTCCTCTATAGCCGTTTCAATGGACATATTTTGACCGGGTTGAGAGGGGATCAATTTTGCGACTCGATCAACAAAATCTAATGGAACACCCAAAGCGCGACCAACATCTCGAACAACACCTCGGGCAGCCATGGTACCAAATGTGACAATCTGAGCAACATGGTCATCACCATACTTTCGAGAAATATAATCAATAACCTCGCCTCGCCGTTTAATACAAAAATCAATATCGATATCTGGCATCGACACACGTTCAGGATTTAAAAACCGTTCAAATAGTAAGTTATAAGGAATAGGGTCAATTTTTGTAATATTTAATGCATAAGCGACAATTGAACCTGCAGCTGACCCACGCCCCGGCCCCACTGGAATATTAGCTTCAATGCAAAACGCTAAAAAATCATAAATGATTAAAAAATAGATTGGGTATTGCATTTTATTAATGATTTCTAGCTCAAATTTGACACGAGCTTTAATTTCATCTGTAATATCATCATACTTTTCATTAACGCCTTCCCAAACCAGCTGCTCTAAATAGTCTTCTGGAGATAAATCATCCGGGCATTCAAATCTCGGCAATAACACTTGATCTGCAACCAGTTCCAATTGACATTCGTTGGCAATTTTAACCGTATTTTCAATGGCATCTGGAACATCGTTAAAAAGCGCCATCATCTCATCAGAAGATTTCAAATAATGTTGCGATCGTTTCGAATTGTTTTGATCATCAATATCAACTTCTCGACCAGTTTTTATGCAATGAAGTAAATCTTGCATCCAACCTTCATCATCAGTTAAAAAATAAACATCATTTAACACCACCAATGGCAAGTTCAGTTCAGTAGAAAATGAAATAATATCATTTGACAATTGATCAATCCCTAGCTCACCTGTACGCTGGATCCCTAAGTAAAAACGCTGATCAAATACCGCTGCTAAATCTTTAGCGATTAACAGTGCCTGATCCTTGAAATGTGATTGAAGTTGCTGTGCCACTGGCCCCCAATAACCAGGCGAAATGCAAATAATGCCATCTGAAAATTGTTTGAGGCAATTGAGATCGATACGAGGTTGATAATAAAACCCTTGAGTATGGCCCAAACTAATGATTTGACACAAATTCTCATACCCTTGTTGATTTTGAGCAAGTAATATTAAACGTTCCATGGTTTTGGTCTTAACTGTCATATCTTCAGCAAAAAAAACTTCACACCCAATTATGGGATGAATTCCTTTTGATTTGGCACCAAAATAAAAATCAATCGCGCCAAATAAGTTCCCCTTGTCTGTTAGTGCAATTGCCGCATCGCCTCGCTCCTGGCAAGCAGATAAAAGACGTGGAATTCGAACAGCTCCATCTAGTAATGAGAACTCAGAATGGACATGCAAATGAACAAATTTAGCATCAATTGACATAGCGGTTATAATAGCATTTTCACCATATATTTTGAATTATAATAGAAGTAAATTGACCATATCATTTAATACCTAGCACTGTTTAAAAGTGACATCATGTCAATAGAGTTATATTTAGAGCAGCCCAAAAAACCGACAAACAATCAAATCAAAAAATAGGCTTCAATCTCAGAAACTGCAAATCACCCCCTTATTTTTTAAAGGAAAAAGTCGCTAAAGGAAGCAATATTTAACCCCATAATCTTTTAATTTAATATTTAATGAAATTATATACAAAAACCATCGATATTTATCAGATATGACAATAAATAAATTAAAAAATAAAAATTTTAACCAAGAGAAACAAAAGCCAAGCAGTGGAAATTATAAATTCTATAAAATTTGGCGCCCAACAAAAACCTTTTCAATTGGTCGACTATTATGGGGTTGGAGTCCCCCACAATTTTTTAATGCCACAGTTAATGACTAGGTGACGTTGCCTATATGGTGCATATTGCATAAATGGGCCCCGACATCTGCTGTATCAAAATAATTTGCACGCACAATTACATGCCAATCATTATGAACATCATTAGGAGATCAGCACCATTAAATAAAATAAAAACTTCCCAAAAAGGGAAGAAAGGAAATAAAAATGTATACATTTGGATTTAATACTGTAAGGTACATTGGAAAAATGACCAAACGAAATGTTTTAAGAAATAACGAAAGAATTCGACAAACTCTTAATAAAAGTAATAACATCGGGTGGAGACTCGCAAAAATCCCTGTGGAAGCTTTACAAAATTATAAGGACAAAAATAACAAATCATTACTAGATATTCTTAATGAAAAAAACCTGATACACGAAATGAGTTTTCACCTGAGAATAAATGAAAATATGCCCGTTGAAGAAAGATATAAAAACGCCCTAGAGGCAATCGATGCAGTTAAAACACCTGAGACTCAAAATGACACAAGCTCTTCAAGCAATAAAAATCAGGACGTAAAAAACAAGATAATTAAAACGCTTAACCAATATGATAAGACTGATATAGATATTGAGCTTTATAACCGTATATTTGAACCAAAACTTAACGAGTTAAAGGGAGAAAAACCACTCAATGAAAAAGAAACCCAAGAATTTGAAACTTCTTTGGAAAAGATAAAAAATCATTTATTTAACCCTGAACTTTTTAAATGTGATAAGGAATGGAAAGCGTTATATGATGCTAAAAAAAGAGTACAAAGTATTAAAATGTTAACTAATGATTCTAATTGGAAGACTTTGATTACAGATGATGAGCAAAACTATTTCAAGTTGGGAGGGCAAAACTGGTTCAAGCACGGTGATTCAACGCTAACCATTTTTTATAATGCAACTGATAATATTCGAATTTCAAGACTTCCTAATCGCGTCTCTAAAAAAGAAGAGGCGGATTTCTTAACATTTATGGATAGCAATTCTTCAAATCAAAACGGTATAAAATATACAGAAGAAGATAAAGAAAAATTAACAACACAAATCAAAAAGATTAATTCTCAAGCAGATTTAATTGATCATCAATCGAAACTAAATCCAGATAAAGTGAAGGAGATTCAAGATAGAATTGCAACGTGTGTAGCGGAAGCTGCAAGACGTAAAGCTGAAGAAGAAGGCCGTCGCAATTCACCTTGTTATTGTGACAATAGCAATGATAATAGCAATGATAATTCCGCATTTGTTTATGGGGTGCCTAGTTAAGGCTTAAGAAAATAATTGGCGGTAGAAATACCGCCAATCCAAATAACTAAAACCATCAACATTTTGAAACAAACAAAATTTCAATTTGAACCTTTACAAAAAAAAGACACGTACATACGCTAGAATAAATATATATTTATTGGAATAATAATGACTATGAAGGATACATTTAGCGACTTATTTAAAACATCCAGACAAAACGCAAACATGAGCATTAAACAAGTAGCAAATGCCTTAAATAAATCAGATGGTTATTTTCGAAAAATTGAAAACTATGATTTTACTCCCCCAACCTATGACGTATGCAATCAATTGGCCAAATTATTTAAACTAAATAAAAAAGATAGACAGTATTTTATGAAAGCGGCATTTTTAGAACGAACTAAAACAGAAAAGGCGTTCTTAGATGAGTTTTCCATATCAAATAATCAATCAAAATCTAACCCAGCTCCTTTAAAAGACCAATATCAATATTTTATTCAATTAAAAACATATGAATCTCAAAACTTAATAACCCCAGAAATTGCAAAAAAAATCATTGATTTTATTGAAAACCTAGGAACAACACCACAATTCAAATCCATCCAAATCGAATGTTATTCAGACACACTAACTCTTATTATTGAACCCATTAGCCCATTAAATATTATTAGTTATGTTGATGGCATCAAACCATTAATAGCAGGCATAATCAATAACCACATAAAAGCAATATCTACGCCAATTTGGAATAACTCGCACAAAATACTAACCATCGGGAATTATCCAGACGCGTACCAAGAAATAAAAAAAACAGCCATAATTGAAAAAATCATTACGCCATCAGTATGAATAAACAGTATCTACAAGACAACTTTGACCACTTTAATGAGCCTAAAGCTTTTATCAAGCTCGCCATTGCCTTAGTGGATGAATTAAAGAACCACGTTAATACGTATAAAAAACCACTTGGACACTTTGATGCGCGTATGATTGAAATTAAAAATATCAACGATGATTTAA
>MDTB01200544.1_pt1 | contig 14314 bp, 9 predicted proteins | sample 811161 | NCBI WGS metagenome assembly MDTB01 (sample SAMN05326650, study PRJNA326480) | marine metagenome | isolation source: seawater | place: Mediterranean Sea | collected 2009
ATAAAAAATAAAAAAGTTAAATATATTATTCAAAAAGATAATGGCATTTATGATGCAATGAATAAAGGAATAAAGAAAAGCAAAGGTGAATGGATTATTTTTTTAAATTCAGGAGATATCTTCTATAATCAAAATGTCCTGAGAAAAATTTTAAGAAAAAAGATTAATAATTTTGATATTTTATTTGGAGATACTGTTGTGGTCAGTAAAAGTTTAACTTACAAAGTAATAGCTAAAAAGTTTACTAACAAAACAATCACGATGCCTTTTTGTCATCAATCAACATTGGTCAAATCAAAATATTTAAAAAAATATCAATTTGATTTAAATTATAACCTTTCATCAGATTTTAATTTTTTCTTAAATTCCTATTATAAAAATTTAAATTTCAACAAGCATAATTCTGTAATATCTAAAGTCGAAGCATATGGTAAATCTGATCTTAATAGGCAAGCTGTTTTTTCTCAAAATATAAGAATTTTCTTAAAAAAAGGTTGTTATTTCAATGTTTTAAGTCTTTTTTTTATAAAATTTTTGGAATTTGTTAAGAATTTAATAAAATTGTTCTTACCTGCTAAATTAGTTAAACAAATCATTAAAATTAAATATCAAAAATTATTTTAATCTGATGATTGTTCTTGGAATCAATGCTTACCATGGGGATGCTGCAGCATGTATATTTAAGGATGATACAATTTTAGCGGCCGCTGAAGAAGAGAGATTTACAAGAATAAAGCACGCTGCTGGTTTTCCAATAAATGCAATTAAATATTGTATAGATGAATCAAAGATATCTATTGATCAAATCGAGCATATTACAATTAACAGAAATCCTAAACAAAAATTTATTAAGAAAGCTTTGTATGCATCAACTAAATTATTTAATTTAGAATTTATTAAAAATAGAATTTCGAATTTAAAAAAAATTAATTCATTAAAAACAGAATTAGAAAATCATTTCGAGGTTAAGATAAAATCTAAAATACATAACATTGATCATCATACTTCACATATTGCTAGCTCTGTTTATTTTTCAAATATGGAAAATTCAAACTTTATTTCAGTGGATGGGTTTGGTGATTTTGTAAGTACTGTCACTGGCTATTTCGATGGGAAAAAAATTAATAAGATTAAAGAGGTTTTATTTCCACATTCTTTAGGTCTTTTTTATTCTGCAATGACCCAATTCTTAGGTTTCATGAATTATGGTGACGAATATAAGGTTATGGGATTAGCTCCTTATGGTGAGCCAAAATATATAGATAGACTTCAGAATGTAGTTAAATTTGATAAAAAAAATTTATTTAAACTTGATTTAAAATATTTTTTGCACCACTCAGGTAATGTCGACATGACCTGGTTAAGAGGTGCACCAAAAATAGGTAAACTTTTTTCTGATGATTTAGAAGATTTACTTGGAAAACAAAGAAAAAAAAATGAACAAATAAATCAATTTTATAAGGATATTGCAGCATCTACTCAAAAAATTTTTGAAGAAATACTAATCGATATTGCAAACGATCTTTATATTAAAAATGAAAACCAGAATTTATGTATTTCAGGTGGATCAGGTATGAACTCTGTAGCAAATGGAGTTTTACACAAAAGAACAAAATATAAAAATATATATATTCCCTCTGCTCCAGGGGACGCAGGTGGATCAGTAGGTTCAGCAGCTTTTTTGATTACTCAAATAAATTTAAAAAAGAAAAAATTTAATGACAATCCTTATTTAGGACCTTCATTTTCAGAAATAGAAATTGAGGAGATATTAAAAAATAACGAAGGAAGAATTAAAGCTGAAGACATTAAAATTAACAAATATAAAAACTTTTCTGATCTTAGTTATAATTTATCAAAAGAGTTATCTCGAGGAAAAATAATTGGATTTTTTAATGGAAGAATGGAATGGGGGCCACGAGCCTTAGGCAGCAGATCTATATTAGCTGATCCAAGAAACGAAAATATTAGAGAAATTTTAAACCTAAAAATTAAAAGAAGAGAAAATTTTAGACCATTTGCACCATCCATAATTGATGAATATGTTAAAGATTGGTTTGACTCAGAAAATGAGGTGCCTTTCATGTCCAAAGTATTTCAAGTTAAAAAAATTAAGAGAAATATTATACCAGCCGTCACTCATGTAGATGGGAGTGGAAGGTTACAGACAGTTTCTAGAGAATATAACCCAAACTTTTATAAGTTAATAAGTGATTTTTATAAAATGACAGAGGTACCTATTCTGCTCAATACTTCATTTAATGAAAATGAACCAATTGTATGCAACCCGACGGAGGCTATAGAATGTTTTCTGAGAACTAAAATGGATATATTAGCTTTGGAAAACTTTCTTATATATAGATAAAATTTAGAATGATTTTAGTAGATTTAGGAAAAGTATTTCCATTTTTCCATATCATATATTCTTTGGTTTTATTATCAGGTCTATATCAAATCGGTCATTTAATATTTAAGATAAATATTTTAAAAAATATTATTAACCAAGTAAGTGAGATTAAATATCAAAAAATTTTAATTTCTATAAATTTAATATTACTTATTTTTTATCCAATAATACTTTTTATCAATATAAATATTATTCCACATTTAAGTCTAAGTATATTTGCATTTGGTATTATTAATATATTTAGAATTTTAAAAAAAAAATTAAATATTAGAAATATAAAATTTAAAAATTTACATATAGATGTATGGATAATTCTAATTGTACTTTTTTCATTATTTTTATTATCATTATCACCTAATACTCACGGAGACTCTTTAGGTTATCATTTTGTTGTTGCAAAAAAACTTTTATCTACTGGTAAATATCTAGCTGATATAACCCATTTTCATTCGTTGCTGTCTGGATCAGGAGAAATTCTAATTGCTATTGGTTTATTCTTTGGCTCAGAACAATTTGGAGGGTTGGTACAGTTTACAGGACTTATAAGTCTTTATGGTATTTTTAAAAAACTTGAGAATGAAAATAGATTATTTTTTTGTTTATTAGCTTTCACTTCTCCAGTAATTATATTTTTATCATCAACAGCAAAACCTCAATTATTTCATATTTGTTCTGTAGCACTAATTTTTAGCTTATATTTTTTTGAAAACGAAAAAATTTTTTCATCAAAAGAAAAAAATTTGAAAATAATTATTTCTATTTTTATTTTAATTGTTTCCGTGAGTGCAAAATTTAATTTTTCACTCAGTTCTTTTTTAATAGGTATTTTTATTTTATATACCTCACTGAAGGATAAAAATTTCTTATTTATGATTACAAGTTTAGCACTTTCTTTTTTGGTATTTTACTTCCCAATAATTTTTTGGAAGTGGTCTAATTTTGGTGGAAATATTTTGCAGTATTTTTACTCCCCAGTGCCGTTAAATATAATTGGAATGGAGGAATTTAAACAATATCTTACACGTTATGCAAGAGGCAGTAATCCTTTTGAAATTCTTTTTACTTTTAAACTACGTGAATTTACAAACTCAGTTGGTATAGCTTTCCTATATTTATTTTTTATAAATTTAAAAAATTTAAAGTCGTTGATTGCTGGTGTAATAATAATTATTTATGTTATTTTGCATTATTATTATGGGCAATTCGTTGGGAGATCTTTTTTAGAACCCCTAATTTGGATACTATTAATATGTGCAAGATATGGTGTGTCTTATAAAATAAAATTATTTGACTTACTTTGTAGGGCTCAAGCTCTTATCGTAATTGGTGGAATTTTTTTTGGGATCTATTCCATTTTTCCTGGAAGTTTAACTTCTTCACTGAAAGAAAAAGTTTTAAGTTTAAATGCTAATGGATATGCCTTATTTACATGGGCTAATACCAAATTAAAAAAAGAGGATGTTGTTTTTTCAATGCACAAGTCCATATCTCTTGGTAAGTCGGAATTTATTTCTATGGATTTCATTCCTTATGTAGATTTTACCGATAATAGAAGTGACAGGTTGGTCAAAGAAATTTACAAAAAAAACCCAACTTATCTTCTAACCTGGGGTCAATCTGGGAAAAAACCTTATTTATTCGAATTTGAGAATTGTGTTGGTGAAATGATACATTATAAAAAAAATATTGGTAAATATGAAGCAAGAAATCCTTTCAATAGAGGTAGCAAATATGATGGTTATATATTTAAAATTAAAAAAACAGATTTACCTAAATGTATTAAAAAATAAATTTAAATGCTTATAACATTATTTATAATAGTTATCAATATCTTAATCTTTTATTTTAATAACAGTATTTCAAGATACTTAAATTTGTATGACAACCCTGACAATTTAAGAAAATTACATAAAGAAAAAGTGCCTTTGACTGGTGGTATTATAATTTTGTTAAATGCTATTCTTGCTTTAATTTTAATATTAGGCACCCAATTTCATATTGAAACCCTTACAATTTTTGAGACTAATTATGATTTAATCGTTCTACTAATTTCAATTATTATTTTCTTTTTTATTGGATATTTTGATGACAAATATAATATTTCTGCAAATAAAAGGTTTTTATTTATTTCATTAATATTATTTCCAATAATTCTTCTTTCAGAGGACTTAATAATTCGCCAAGTGCATTTTTCATTTATAGAATATAGTATTAATTTACCCTATTTATTTTCCATTTTTTGGTCTGTACTATGTTTTTTACTTTTCATTAATGCGGTTAATATGTTTGACGGTATAAATTACCAAGTAGGTCTCTATTCAATTTATTTAAGTTTATTTTTTTTAATTAATAATTACTTTGTAATATTTTTTTTATTTATTCTAATAGGGCTAATTACATTTTTAATTCTCAATCACAAATACAAGAGTTTTCTTGGTGATAGTGGAACATATTTGTTAGCTTTTATTTTTGGATATTTTTTTATAAAAATATATAATCAGACACCTGATATAAAAGCTGATCATGTTGTTTTGTTCATGATAATACCTGGATTAGACTTAATTAGACTTTTTACTATGAGAATAATAAAAGGACAGAATCCATTTACTCCTGACAGAAATCATTTACACCATATATTAATGAACAGGTTAAATCTAATTCAAACAAATTTGATTATTCAACTTTTAATAATTGTTCCTTCTTTAATAGGTTATTTTATCGGATTTACTTATATTTTGTTGATAATTCAGTTAATTATGTACTTTTATTTTATTTTTAATAAAGGAGCTATTTTTTCTTAAGAATTATTGTGTAGTATTGAAAGTTGTAAACAAAAAATTTGTGAAAATTTTGTTCAAGAAAAAATAAAATTTTTAAAAAAAATTTACCAACAAAATTATCAGGAAAAATTATTTTTTGATGATCAGATGAGAAAGATCTCCACGGATAAAATTCGATTTTAGCTTCTTTTTCAAATTGATACCACCATGATAATGGATGACAAAAAAAATATATATTTTTTTTTTTATTCTTTTTATTAGTAAATAAAGTTTTTATTCTACTCAAAATCGTATTTGGATTACTATAAACTATAATAATTGGAGTGTTTCTTTTTGAGATAAACAAAAGTTTTTTAATGATTTTTTTTTGCCGTTCTTTTTTGATGTGATAGATTGTATGCAAACTTATAACACAATCGAAACTACTTTTTTTGAACTTTACATCAAAAAAATCTTTACAGTAAAATTTACCGTTTTTACCAATTTTTTTTTTAGCAATTTTTATGGCATCTTTTGAAAAATCAACACAATGTCTAAGTTTAAAGTTCTTAGAGTAAGATATATACTCTTTGTACTGTATAGGACCCGATGCAAAATCTAAAATATTTGAGCCACTCTTAGGTATATAGTTTAACAACCTTTTTCGGCAATTAGATACGTATTCTTTGGAATTAAATCTTAAATCCTCAAATAGATGTGCGTCCTCAAAATTCTTACTATTTTTTTTCCATCCAAAGGTGTTATAAAATTTTTGTATATCCATGAAACTTATTATAAATTTACTAGAATGACAATTTTACATATTACAAGTGAATTTACAAAAAAAAATTTTAGCATTGCCTCATTAATTTCATATATTTCTAATTATCTACATAAGAGCTTTGGTATAAATTTTTCAATTTTAGCTTCTCATTATGAAGACAAATTATTTGATTGTAAAAATACTGAACAACTTAAGTTTAATAGTTTTCTTAAAATTAAAAAATTATCTAATAAAATTTCTAATTATGATATAGTTCATATTCATGGTATTTGGGCACCAATTCAAATTTTGTCTATCATAATTTGTAATTTATATAAAAAAAAATATGTAATTCATCCACACGGCATGTTGCTTAGTGAGGCACTTAAAAGTACTGGTTTTTTAAAATATTTCTTAAAAAGATTGTTTCTACTTATATTTAAATACGTAATTGTTGATCAAGCAAAATTTTTAGCAATTACCAATCAAGAATATTATGCAATAAAAAAATTTTTTCCTAAAAATAAAGTAGATATAATTTCAAATCCCATACCTTTTAAAAAACAAGATTTGGAACTGTCTTTAAAAAAAAAACAATTTGTTTATTTTGGAAGGATACATCCTCATAAAAATATTGATTTAATTGTAAAAGCATTTAAAGCAGCAAATCTTAAAAATGAATGGAAGTTGTTAATATACGGAATAAATGACGATGAAAAATATCTTAAAAAGTTAAAGAAATTAATTGATGCAGATCCACGAATAGAACTTAAAGACCCAGTATTTGGAAAAGAGAAACAATTAATATTAAATAATTCCTGGATGAATATTTTAGTTTCTAAATCTGAGGTTTTAAGCTTATCAATTTTAGAGGCAGGAATGTGTAGTTTACCAAGCCTCGTGAACACAAATATAGAATTAACCGATCTAGAAAATAATGTTATGTCAACCGATCTCACAATAAAAAATATTCAAAATAAATTAGAATTTTCGTCAAATTGGACATTGAATGAAAGATTAGAAAAAGGAGAAAAGATATCTAAAGAGGTAGCAAGAATTAACTCTATGGATAAGATTTCATCACAATATAAAACATTTTATGATGAATTAACTAATGACAAGATGCATGATACAAATTATGAAAGTCAAAAATCTTTATTTTACAGTAATAAAAATTTAAAATTTTTAATATTAACTGGAAATTACACATTTAATTTAATGTTTACATCATTTGTTGTGATTACACTTGTAATCTTCGGTCATTATTCAGTAGCTGGAGAATTGGGATTAATCGCTAGCTTTTGGATAACTTTAACACAAATATTTTCAAGTAATATGAGGAGCATAATTATCTCAGAAAATAAAACTAGTTATGCCTTAATAACGGCAATTTATAGATTAATTTTTTCAATATTAATTTTTGCTACAGTAATTTTTTTAATCCCAAAAATAATTTTTTTTGAAAATTTTTATTTGGTTATTTCTTTTTCAATCTTAATTTTGGTGCAATGGATTTTTGAAATGCATCTTGCTATCTCTGAAGTAAACAAAAAATATTTAATCTTTAAGTTTTTAACAATTTTAAATATTTTTACAATAGTAACTACAATCTTTTTGATATTTTTATCAAAATTCAATTTTTTAATTTATCTAATTACTTTATATACAATGATCATAGTGTTTATAGGTAGTGTGGACTATTTAACCATGAGGTTTAATGAGAAAAGTTTTAATTTAAAAATCATCTTAAAAATAAATATACAAACTATTGCTTTTTTATCCTCATTTGCAATTGTCATTAGTAGTTTTGTATGGAGAATAGTTATTTACTTTTTGTTTGACAAATCTTTAGCAGGTATATTTTTTGCCTGTTTCTCAATTGGTTCATTTCCTGGTACCGTCTTCAATACAATAATTGGCCCCACTTTTGTTAAAGAAAATATTTTTATTTCAAGATCCTTAAAAATTTTTTTTTCAATTTTTTTTATATGTGTACTAACTATTTTTATAGTAAGTTTTTATCACGTATTTAATATTAATTTTTCAGAGTACCTTGATTTTAAATTTATATCTCTCACCACTTCAATTTCTTTATTAGGTTCATTCTTTATGTGTTATGCGATGTATTTAAGACATAAAAAAATTCAAAATTCTTCTGAATCTAGGATATATTTATTTCAAAGAGATATTCTTTATGGATCTTCTATAACATTTTTAATTCCTCTTCTTTATTATATAGGTAATATAAAAGCTGTTTCATTTTCTTTCTTTATAGCCTCTTTAATAGCTTTAATGACTTATTCACTTCAGTTTAATTTAAAAAAATATTAATAATAAGAACAATTAGTAAAATTATAAATGTCACATTTATTAAAAAAAGATTTGTCAATTTTTTTTAAGATATTTAAAATTTTGATAATTTTAAGTATTTTAATTCTCTTTTGTTATGGATTTCAAAGTTACAAAGGAAGTAAAATTTTATATACAATTTTTTCAATTATATCTAATTATCTGATTTTTTTCTCATTTAGAAAAAAGGCTTTTTTTTTTGAAACCTTTTTTGGCCTTTTACTATGGCTAGGTTTCTGGTTTAAATTTACTTGCACTATAGCTTTTACATCAGGAAAATTTAATGAAGGAGTAGGGTCATTTGATTATTCCAAGATATTGTTTAACGAAAGTTTAATCGTTTCTTCTATTGGACTATCAGCATTTATAATTTCCGGCCACTTCAGAGAATTATTTTTATACAATTATCCAATTAGACTAGAAAATCAAATTTTTAAAAGTAACTTTTTTTCTCTTGATCAAAAAAAAATTTGGATAATTTTTTTTATTTTTTTTCTTATCATTGGAATTTTAAATTTTTACTTTAAAATATACCAAAAAGGCTTGTTACCAATTTATGATATAAATTTTATCGTAAGTGGAACTTTTAAGTGGTTATTACTTTTTGGTTTTTCCTCAATTTCAGCTATTTTAATTTTTTATGAGTTTAATTATTTCAAGAAATTTTTTTTAATCACAACCTTTCTAATAATTTTAGAAACATTTTTTACATCACTTTCAATGTTGAGTAGGGGAATGATATTTAATGCTTGTGCTCTTTTGTTTGGAATTTACAAGTTTTCAAATAAAATTGGTAAACCCAATAATTTAAGATTTTATATTAAATCCTTTTTTTTAATTTTAGTCCTTTTTTATATTTCAGTTTCATCTGTTAATTATTTGAGATCTAATTATTTTTATGTTGGAAAGTCAGCAGAATTTTCAAAATTGTTAGATAAATCTAATGAAAAAGTAATTAAAAAAGAAGTTGATAAAAAAGAAGTTGATAAAAAAATTACAACTCTCAAACAAAATAACTCAGAAATTTTCTATTTGTTAATAAATAGATGGGTTGGAATTGATGGAGTTATGTCTGTAGTTTCGAAAAAAGAATTATTAAGTTTACCATTTTTGGTTTCTGCTTTTCAAGAGAGAGCAAGAGCAGATAGCCCTACTTTCTACGAGCTTACTTTTGAGTTGGAAAGTATGAATTCTTATAGCAATGAACTTTATGAAAATGTTAAGGGCAACACACTTCCAGGTATATTGGCTTTTATTTATTATAGTGGATCCTATTTTATATTATTTATAGTTATGTTCTTAATTACCATATTTGCATCTTACTTAGAACTTATTTCATTTAAATTATCTTCTCAAAATTTAATATTCTCTGCTTTGATTGGACAAGTTATAGCTTTTAGATTTATTCATTTTGGTTATTTACCTCATCAATCATATCTTTTATTTGGTACTATTTTACTTACAATAATGTTCACTTATACATTGAGTGTTTTATTAAAAAAATTTTAATTTTTTAAAATCATAAATTTTTAGAATTATTTGAAAATATTTTTAAATTTAATATTTTAGTAGGTTAGGATTATTGAAAATAAATTACTCAACGAATATTTAGGATGTTGTAAAAAAATAAATATAGTTCCAAAAAATATAAAATTAAAACTCCAATTTGTTTTTAACTTCCCTAACAATAAGCACGTAAGATATGTTATTAATAATATTGGTAAATTAGATAATCTTAAGATATTTTTTCCTGTTATCTCTGGGCCTGCTATAATAGCCGGAGCCAATATAAACAAACTTAGAATAAATATGAAGACTATTTTTTCATCTTTAAATTTTAAAATAATATTTTTGATAAAGTTTTTTTTATTAAAAAATATAACAATAAATATTAATAAAAATGGAAAAATTAAATATATAAAAAAAATTACAAACTCAAATAGTGTATAGTTGAAATTAAATAATGCAAATCTTCCACCATCACTATACCCACCTAACCCAGTCGAACTTGAATTAACAGAATAATAAGTATTTATTGAAAATATAAAGAATGTAATTAAAAATCCGGTATACAGATGTTTATTAGAAAAGATTGATCGTTTTTTAAATATAAATTTACATATTGCTATAGTCAAAACAAAAAAAATCGCTTCTTGTCGAGCAAAGCACGCAATAATAAGTCCAATTATAAGATAAGATAATCTCTCTTTTTTTAAAAACAAAATTAAATAAAGTGTTCCATAAACAAACATTAGATCATTAATTATGAGCGGTAATGCAATAAAATACCTAAAAAAATAAGGGTTAAATAAAATACATGAAATAAATATAAAATTTTCAAAAAATTTTTTGTTAAACAAAGAATTTTTATTTATTAAATAAATAAAACTTACCAATATTAAAATGGTTGTTATTTGATAAATTAGAAATATGTCTAAACTTAATATATTACTAAAATTACCTATTATAAATGGATACATAAACCTCCATGATCTATGACCAGCTAAGTCTTTAGAAAATTCTGGTGCATTACTAGATATAGAAAAATAATCTTTACCATCTCTAGCTCCATTTAAATATACTTCTTCTAATGAAAAATATTGGTTTGTGGTCAAGATTAATAATATTAAAAATGACCAAAAAATAAATTGGTTGGTTTTATTATTATTTAATGTCGTCATAATAAAAATAAAGCAGACTATTTAACATTAATTTAAAATTTTTAAAAAATTAAATTAATAATATGTTGTATATAATAATTATTTTAAATGGAGACATTATTCAAAATTTTAATTAAAGAATTTTTCTGAATGTTTGTGAAAAATAATAGATTAATTGCTATAAAATTAATACTTACAGTTTTAACCTGTTTTTTAATAACTATTTTGATAAAAATAAATTTTTTTTTAAGTTATTTTATCAATGTTGATTCTGCTTTTTATGTAAAATGGTTTAGCGATCTCAGCTCAACTAATCAAATATTTCCAAATATTAAAAATAACTTTTTAAATAATTTACTTATAGAAAAAGGAACTTTTTTGCATCAGCTACTTAGGAGATATTTTAATAATGCGAGTGAAATTTATACAATTATTCCAACATTAATTAATTATCTGTTGATGACTATCGCAGGGTCGGGTTTTAAGACTTTTAATATAGGTTCAATAGTAGCAAATTCGACAATACCTTTAATATGCTCTTTTTATTTTTTTAGAAAATATAAACTAACTACTTTTAAAAATATTATAACTATAATATTTATTTATACTTTATTTCTTGTAAATTTTAACTTTTTTTATTGGGCCCCTCTTGGAATACATAATTATAGTTTACTCTCTTTAACTATCAGTTTTTTAATTATTGACTTTTATTATAAACATAAATTTTTTTTTAACTTATATTTAATATTACTTGGAATATTATTACCATGTTTTAGTCATAAGTTTAATGTCCCTTTAATTTTTTTGACTTTATTTTTTGTTGTAATTCATAGAAAAAATTACTCAAATAATTTTTATAAAGAACTGTCTGTTTTATTAATTATATTTGTTTTAGTTGTTTTACCTTTAATATTAGGAAATTATGTAAATCCAAAAAATATAGCTTTTTTAAATAGTTTTTTTTCTGATCATCAATCTTCTAACTTGAGCCAAGGAAATTATTTTTGGAGTTTTATTAATTATGAATTAAATTTAATCAAAAGTGCAATACCAAAGTTATTTTCAGATTATTATTATACCTTAAATTTCGTAGGTTTATTTGTTTTAATTATTTCGTTATTTAAATCCAAAAATTCGGTTTTAAATTTTTTCCTTTTATCTAATTTATTAATATTTATTTTTTTACCAGTATCAAATTTTTCATTGAGATTGTTTAATTACCAGTTGTTAATAGTCTTTATTATAATAATTGAATATTTTGTTAAAAACTTAAATAATCATAATAAATTATTTAATTTAGGTATGCTTATAATATTTATAAGTTTTATCTACTTTTCTGCATATAAAACATTTTATGCAAATAAATTAAATAATTATGAAAATAAATTATTCAATACTTATTACAAAGGCAATGAAAATTTAAAAGCTTTGCTACTTGAGGTTAATAAAATAATCCAAACAAATCCAGACGATATTGTGTTTGGTAGTTATGTAACTAAAGACTTATTTTATTCGTATATATATGAGCATGAAAAAAATGTATCAATTGACTCTTTTCCAGCAATACATAATTTATATAAAAACAGAAAAAACATAAATTATCTGAAATCTTTAAATATAAACTCTGAAAAATTATACTCAACTTATTATCTAAATATATTACTCAATAGTAAAAATAAATTTTCAGATCCAATATTAGACAATTTTTGTGAAATTAGGATAAATAGATATGATAATTGCGGTCATTTAAAAAAAATAGAATTATTTGTAAATCAAGAGCCAATAGATGAGTTATTTTATAATGGGAATTATTATTCCTTATTTTTTTACAAAATAGAGCCTAATTAAAATTAACTTTGTAATTATGGGTATAGCCATTCTCTAAAACATTACTAGACGAAACTATTTTGATTTTTAAAGAATAAATATTCTAAAATAAAAATTCTAAAAATGAATTATTTAATATTAGTAAATATTTGTAATTTTTTGGAACATTGATACCTTTAGAATACATCTCCTCCTATTTATTTTTTTAATTTGTAGCTGGATTTTAAAAACAACTAGTCTACAATATTTTGTTATTATGATTATTAAAAAATGTAGAAATTGTAATAATTCCAAATTGTACTATTTGTTTACGCTGGGAAAATTAGCTTTTACTGGCAAGTTTCCAAACAAAAATCAAAATATTCCAAAAGCAATATTGAATCTTGTGATGTGTAGCAAATGTAAATTAATACAGCTAGACAGAAATTTTAGTAAAAAATATCTCTATGGGAGAGATTATGGATACAGAACAGGCATAAATCAAACAATGACAGATCATGTAAAGTCAGTTATTAAAAAAGTTTTAAAGAAAATAAAACTAAATACTGGTGATGCGGTTTTGGATATAGCTAGTAATGATGGAACGTTGCTAAATTCTTATTCAAATCAAAAAATCATTAAAGTTGGTATAGATCCAATAATTAACAAGTATAAGAAGTATTATAAAAAAATTGATTATAGTTTTTCAAATTTTTTTTCTGAAAAAATTATTCCTAAAGAACTTAAGAAAAAAAAATTTAAGATAATTTCAGCGCTATCTATGTTTTATGATTTACCAAAACCAAACATTTTTTTAAGAGATATAAAAAAAATTTTACATAGAGATGGAATTTTTATTCTTGAACATGCTGACCTATATTCAATCTATAAAAATAATTTATTTGATACCATATGCCATGAACATTTAGAGTACTATTCTTCAACTGTTATATTTGATATGTTAAAAAAACATAACCTTGAAATCTTTGATCATAAATTTAACAAAACTAATGGTGGCAGTTCTCAGTATTATATATGTCATAAAAATTCAAATTTTCAAATAGATTTAAAAAGGATTAATAAAATCCGAAACTTAGAAAAAAAAGCTAAATTATCTAGTGTTAAAACTTTTAAAAAGTTTCATGAAAAAATTAATAAAATAAAGAAAAAACTTAATTTGAAGATCAAAAGTATTATAAAAAAAAATCAAATAATTCATGGTTATGGAGCGTCAACTAAAGGCAATGTACTTTTACAATACCTTAACATCACCAATCAAAATGTTGAGTATATTGCTGAGAGAAATCCACAAAAATATAATAAATACACCCCAGGAACTAAAATTAAAATAATATCTGAGAAGAAATCTAGATCAAAAAAACCAAATTACTACTTAGTTTTACCTTGGCATTTTAAAAATGAAATTTTAAAAAGAGAAAAAAAAATTAGACTTAAAGGATGTAAATTTATATTTCCGCTACCTAATCTTAAAGTCTTATGAGGAAAACATTAATTATTATACCAACTTATAACGAAATTGAAAATATCCCTAGTTTGTTAGATAATATTA
>MDTB01212310.1_pt1 | contig 14314 bp, 13 predicted proteins | sample 811161 | NCBI WGS metagenome assembly MDTB01 (sample SAMN05326650, study PRJNA326480) | marine metagenome | isolation source: seawater | place: Mediterranean Sea | collected 2009
CGGCCGAGGCGCGGCCGTTTGGACGATCACCGCGCGACAAGCCGTCGGGCGAGATGCGGTTGCCTGATTCGGTCGCCGACGAGTGGGCGCGCATCGACCGCAAGTACCGCTGCGGTCCCTGCCCACGCAAGATCGTAGGAGACCTCGCAAAATTGCTTAAAGAGGAGGAGGCCGTCCAATGCGTGAAAAACTTCGGCGCCGAACTCAAGAAAAATGGCAGTACAGACCCGGTGAAATTCATTTTCAACGATAGCGAACTTCATTTTATGTTCGGTACTTGACAGAATATGACTTAGAAGCGTTGTTTTACCAGAACCTAAAAAGCCAGTCAAAACAGTCACAGGCACTCGTCGTTTTTCTTCTTCGCTCATTAATACTCAGATTTTTATTATTATTCCTTTATATAAAATTTACTAAATTATAATAGAAAAATAATAGAAAAATAATAGATTAAAAATATAAAAATAATAGGATTCTACTCTTTATATACTACCTTCTACAACCGCTGCATTTATAATGGGTTCTGGTCGATAAGCCTGTATGGAAGGATATTGCGTAAAGTGCAAAGCCAAAAGAGAAATCGGTAACGGAGAGGAAGTCACAATGAAAAATGGCCGCAAAGCTATGAAAGGAACTTGCGGAACTTGTGGCACCGGTATGTACCGCATAATGGGCAAAGCATAATTAAGTAAAAAAAGCATTTTTGCCTACTAGATAGTTGCTACACTCTCAATTTTTTAGGATATTAAAGCTAAAATAACAAAGATTGTTACGATCAATGCAATTACTAAGCCAGCAATTATCATATAATTAGCAGCAGCACTTTCTTTCTTTTCTACTACAATAGATTCTTCTATGAGTTTTACATTTCTTTGATTTGCTTTCCAAATAATATCAAAAATATCGCCAATTATTGGAATCCATCCTATCGTAAAGTCAAGAGCGATATTGGTAGCCATTTGAGCCACAATACTACGAGGCACTCCCATTTTGATTCCAGAGTACATAATGTAAGTAGAAAGTAGTGCTCCTATCAAATCCCCAATAACTGGTATCGCACCTATAATTGGATCGAGTCCAATTTTGTATTTAGTTCCAGGAATTATAAAATTATTATCTAATCTTTTACTTAGTAATTTCAATCTGACTAATTTTTCTTCATTTATTTCATTCATTTCTTCAATCATGTTCGTTATCCCTCTGTTGAGTTAAAAAGTTCATTATTTTATTGCTAAGCTCTTTATTTGCATCATTTTCTATATTAATATCTATCGTCGATTCTATCCATCTCTTCATCTCAGGTCCTATAATATTATAGAAAACATTGCGACCTATTTTTTTTTGGGTTATTAGTCCTGCATTTACCAGTGTTGCTAAATGTCTAGAAATAGTAGTCTGATCTTTTCCAGATATTGTGGTTAAGTCGGAAACATTATGTTCCTTAATCATCAAAGTTTGAATGATTCGTAGTCTGGTTTCATTCCCAAGTGCTTTGAAAATTTTACTATTCATTAAATATATGTATAAATGCACATATATTAATATAATCTTACAAAAAAATAAGTTAACTCAGGCCTGCAGCTACAATGAAAGCTACCATGGCGATCCCCATTCCTTGCTTGATATTCTTTTGACCTATGAAGTAATCATATTTTCTTGCATTATAAATTCCAAACAGCATAGCTGCATTTGCTAATGTTATTCCTCCAACATATGCATTCAATGCATTACCTTCAAATTGATTTATTGCAGTATAGCTTAGGCCAATGGCAATCAGAAGAATCAATATTGCAATATTGAGTGAGTAATCAATTCCAATTCTGGAAGGAAGTGTTCGCCTATCACTGTCTCCTTCCAAATCTTGTATGTCTTTAATGATTTCACGAGATATTGTGGCAAGGAATGCAAGTCCAAACATCCATATTGTTGGACCAGGATTATTGACAGCCATTCCTGCATACAAGAAAACAGCGCCAGACATAAATCCAACTGCGATATTTCCAGTAATTCCTGCGGCTTTTAGCCCACTTTCATAGGCTACTAGCGTTAGCATCCCCATAAGTGCAATGACAAAAGGCATCTTGTTGTCTAGTGTAAAAATCAGTATTACCAATCCACCGCCTAGTAATAATTGTGAATAGTTCAAGGCAGCCTCAGCACTAATATATCCAGAAGGTATGGGTCGATTTGGATGATTCTCTTTGTCTGATTCTCTATCATTATAATCATTTAACGCATTTCCACCTCCAACGAGCATCATTGCAGAAACACAGCAAATGGCAATTTCCATTTGAAAATCTATGATATCAGACCCAGAAGCAATGAATGCCCCTGCAATTACTGCAATAGCAGTTAGAACAGCGTTTCCAGGCCTAGTTAGGGCGATGTATGGGTTCATCCTACACGACTTCCTAGTTCGCAACCAGGGTCCGGTTTCAAAAGGCGAACGGTTCCATCTTCTTCAACACCTCCCAAAACTAACACTTCAGACATTATGGGGCCAATTTGTTTTGGAGGGAAATTAAAAACAGCTACAATTTCTCTATCTAACAATTCAGCTTGAGTATAATTCGTAACTTGAGCTGAAGTTTTTTTAGTTCCTAATTTTCCAAAATCAATCGTTAGAATGTATGCAGGCTTTCTTGCCTCAGGGAAATCTCTAACATCAATTATCTTTCCTATACGGATATCAACTTTGGTAAAATCATTCCAACTTATTTCTTCCATATTAATCCAAGTAAGCATTCACGATAGGTTTTTCATCCATATGGAAGAAACTATAGGTTGCCCACCAAGTAATCATATCTAATGAGTTTACTAGATTATCTAGTCCGGTAGCATTATTCCCATATCCTCTAGCCTCATTATCCATCCAGTCTACCATTTCTTGTACTGTATCACAAGTTTGATGATAGCACCAATATCCATCAACCAACCCCCCAAATCCAAGTGTAACAGTATCTAGGTTGTTTTGAAAAGAAGCATGATCACTTCTTGCAGTTGTATCTTCATAAATTATTATTTCAGGCCTATCCTGTTCAATCCAAGTATCATATTTCCATGTTTCACTTGAGCTGTTGTCAGCTCCAACTAGTATGTCTTGTTGCATTGATACGTTTATTGCATCGGCACCAATCCATTGGCTGAGATATACAAGATTAGGCTGATCAATTTTGTCATGATTAAGAGAAGGTCCAATGTATATTCTCATTGGCCAAACTTCACTATCTTTTGGATATCCATCTTCGTCTGGTTGAGGGTCTGGATCACAATCTCCAACACCACCACCATGCTCCCCACCACAAGGAGCACCTCCTCCTCCTGGCCAGTTGACTCCAGCCATATCTAAATTTATATAATTTATAATTGTTACTTCAGGATGATTATCTTCGAGAGTGTCCGTCCAGTAGTCACTTCCTCGTAGACCGCCTTCTTCTCCAGACCACAAGCAATAGACCATTGTTCTTCGAGTATCATACGGCATACCTGCCATTGCTTCTCCCGCGGCGAGTACCATAGCAGTTCCCGCAGTATTGTCGTAAGCCCCAACTCTGGTTCCGTATGTTCTAAATCCAGTTATGTGAGGATCAACCACTCCTACACTTCCAGGAGGCGCAATGTCAAAATGCGCACCAAAAACTAACCACTCATCAGGGTATAATGTACCATCACGAAATCCACACACATTGTAAGCTTCTGGATTAAAATTTCCTAGAACATCTTCTATTGCAAATCTTTGAACCTCTACTCGGAGCCCATATGAAGTCATTTCAGCGATTAAAAATTGAGCGGCGTCTTCGTATGCGGCATTTCCTTGTCCTGCCCATCTATCTAAATATCCTACAGCGAGATCGGGAGATATCGGATCAAATGTTTCATCTGACATTCTAGCGATTGAATTATAGACGGTCCTTCCGTCCACGAAACCTGTAGAGAAAAACCCACCTTCATCGGCATTATATGCTACAGAAACCTCTCGTTTAATATCAATTCTAAAAGGTATACTAATATCTGCGTTTTGTTTAGTTAAATTCAATGAATACAGTGAACTCCCCTCATTTGGTTCAGTTCTTTCTACAGCAAGATTTTCATTACTCATTCCATTTCTATTCACCCATTGCTCCCAGCTTTCGCTAGGATTTCTAATGGGCCAAATATCAGTTCCATATTTTGATAAGAAAATAAATGCAGAATCAATTCTGGGTGGAGCCAGAACTGTAAGCTGTTTTGTTTCTCCAGTTTTCATATCTATAATAGTTCCATTTTGGACATAATTTGATACTGGATCAATTACCATATGTGGAATGAAAACAGAAACATCACGTTTCGCAGAAATTACAAAAGGTTGAAATTCTCCTCCAACCATAGTGATTGGGTTGACAACAATATCATTTTTAGATATTGGTTCTACATTATCATCTTCTAAACATCCAGCTATGGCTGGCATCAAAAACAGAAAAGCCAGTGCTACAGTTCCTAATCTTCTCACGTTTCCTTATAGGTCTCAGTTTTAAGAGATATCTATTCTTCTACACAGTCAGTGTGTAAACAGACAGGAGGTTCAAAAAAGATCTTGTCATCTACATTAATTTCATGCAATCTTAAGACACTATTTCCACTAACATCTATGTCCACAGCCGATTGAGTACTTGGAGGTAGATAATCTTCTCCTATGTCCCTAAGAGAGAGACGTATTTTATGCCCCTCCGGAATTAAAATATCCATAGCAAAGAATTCCATCTTAGCTCTAATTGTTTGACCAGGAACAATATTTTGTAATTCATCTCCTCCTTCGTGATATCTAAGATCCATTATAGCATGGCCGATGTGTATACACTCACCTTCAGCAGAACAATCTTCCATAAGTGCATAGATAGACCCTCCAGAACTTAGCGGTGTAACATCCATGTGTAATTGAGGCAATCCACCAAATCTAAAATCAGAATTATATTCTCCAGTTTCAAAAACAATCCAATCATCTGCAGTTTCCATTAGAGGATAAACAGTAGAGCCCATTAGACTTTCACTAACTAAGCTTAGATTATTGCCTCCTAAATTCATTTCAATAACTTTGGAATCTTTAGCCGGATATCGTTCTTCTACTCTCCATTCTCCTCTGTTATTCTGTATTTCCTGGTACAAGCTTGGTTTAGGGCCTGTTTCTTGTAAGTAGTAGGTAAACCATTCCAATAAATCCTGCATCCAATCGAATCTTACCATTTGAGGATAAGCTTCCGATCCACGCCCAGGATCAGATCTTTGTTTTTGATAATCTGGCCTGTCAGGATAGTCGTGGTCCCATTGCCCCATCAAAACTTTTGCTTCTATTCCAGAATCCAGTAATGTATTGATTGTAGGTACGGCCATATGAGGATCCACATTCCAATCATGGAACCCTTGTACAATGTAAACTGAGCCCCTATAATTCTCTAAAACTCTATCAAGGAAGTATCTTTCTTCCCAATAACTATCTACAAATTCATTTCCTCCAAAAATATAACCATTTGTCGCATGAATTGGCCCTAGCAGATAATCTTCACAGGCATTTTGTAAATTTTGATCGCCTTTATCTTCTTCAAAACCATATGAGCCATAAACAACATTGTGCATGAATGGCGCTCTGGCCTCAGATGAACCATTCTTCCACATAAGTTCCCGAACTCCAATTAATCCAGAAATGGGAACAATTGTTTTGAGATACTCATCTCCATACATTGCAGCTTGCCAAGGAGTAGATCCATCGTATGATTTTCCAATCATTCCAACATTGCCATTGGACCATTCTTGTGTCGCAAGCCACTCTACAGCTGCGTTGATTCCCTCTTGCTCAGCAAATCCCATCAAATCCATACAATGGTTAGACATTCCAGTTCCAGTAACAGAAACTTGAGCAAATGCAAAACCGTGAGGCAATATATTGTAAATGATTCCTGCACCTAACCAACTTCCTGGTTGAGACACGTCGGGAGTTTGAGCTGATGTTTCTCCAAAGTAAGGCCCAAATTCAGCAATAACTGGGACTTTCACTCCAGCAGGAACTTTCGGTCTCCAATAAGCTAAACTAATTTGTGGGCAATCCATGCCTACTTGACACGTTATTGCAGCCCCTCCTTCTCCAATTGGTAAATCGTATTCAACATATACGTGTTCAGAATTAAATTCATTCCCCGTCTCTAACAATTCATATTGGCCTTGTTCTAAGACAAAACTGTAGGCTTGAGTAGTATCGTAGGGGAGTTGATTTCTAGCCCAAACAGGAACTCTGTTATCGAGATTTAAATCATCATTATCTTGCATGTAAACCATCCAAGCACTTCCAATTAGTATTGCAATAGTCAATAGAGAGAAAACTTGCTCAGAAATTGTAGAATCTTTCATCCTTCCTCAGGATTCCAATAGGGCACATTAAAGTAATGCTCTTCAGAAGTATTAGAAATCGGCAAAGTTAATTTTGCAGATTGGTAATCAACAGTACACACTCCTGCAGGCAGACATGGTGGTGGAAGGTAATCCTTTCCAGATCCAGTCAAATCAATTCTGAGTTCGTGTCCAGCTGGAAGAAATGCGTCAATTGCAAAGAATTCCATTTTCATAGTTACAGATTGACCTGAGACAACTACAGGGCTAGGATCTTCTCCGCCTTCATTATAACGTATATCCATAGTAGCATGCCCTAATCTTACATTAGTTGTATCGTCATATATTGTTGCGAAAACTTGGCTGATATCACTAGAAGCTGTCACTTCCAAATGCAAAGTAGGCATTCCTGAAATATGCACATCATAATCAAAACCCGGATGAGTCAAATTAACAAAAGCAGTCTCATCAACAGGACAATTGAATACTAGTGGCCACCAATTACCAACCAGACTTTTACAACTGGCATCAAATTCTTCCAAAATTAATTTTTCACTATTCTGTGCAGGATAAGTATCTTCAATTCGCCATAAGCCATCATGCCTCTGAACTTGTACATTTAGATCAGGTTTCGGCCCTCTATTCTGTAGATAATATTCAAACCATTCAAACAAGTCTTGTCCCCAATCCCATCTCGTCATTTGAGGAAAGGCAGTTCCCCCATTATCTTTGTCAATATCATCATGTTTCTGCCACTGGTCTGGATAGTCATGCCCCCATTGCCCAAATATTCCTTTTACATCAAAACCAGCATCTTTCATTTGTTGGTAAAGAGGGAATATCATATGTGAATCAACATTCCAATCTTGCAAACCTTGGACAAAATAAACTGAACCTTGGTAATTGTCAATCGACCGTTGTCGATAATCTCTTTCATTCCAGTAATTCATATCTGGGTCGATTCGGGGTTCAAGATAGGTTCTTTCGCCTCTTGTAAATCCATCAACTACATCAGGACAGACATGATCAGCATCAGATTCATCAAAATCTACTATATTGACGAAGTAAGCACCATGCATGACTTGAGAACGAGCTTCAGCACTACCATTTTTGAAAAGCAAAGTTTTCGTGCTAGTTGTTCCGCTTATTGGCACTATAGTTTTCAGATAAGGGTTACCAGCTAATGCAGCTTCCCATTGAGTTGCACCCTCGTAGGATTTACCATAAAGCCCAACATTCCCATTACTCCATTCTTGTTCTCCTAACCAAGTAACTGCAGCATCAATACCAAGTTGTTCGCCATGGCCTCTGTAATCAAAGCATCCTGTGGATTCTTCTGTACCAAACACGGCAACTTGAGCAAATGCATATCCCCAAGGAACAAAATTTTCGAAAATAAATTCACCTCTTGCAGCTCCAACAATATTTGTTGGCGTACTTGCACCACCATCTGGCGCACCATAATCAAAATAAGGACTTACAATAGCAATAACTGGCACATTTTCTGAATTTAGAGTATTACTTGGCAACCAATATGATAAATGAACTATAGCCTCCGTCGGTCCAGTTTCCCAAACAGAACTAGTGTCTACTTCTATGAATGCTTCTTGAACTTCTAAAGCTTCATAGGGTCCTTTTTTCAGAAGATAACTATGAGTTCCATTCATATTCCATTCTAGTTCATGCCTATCGAATAAGTTCGGGTAAAGATAAGATTGATTATTAACTAGTAAACTATCTTCATCTTCGGTAAGATATATCAGAACTGGTGAACTAATTAAAATTAAAGCAATGGCAATCGTGAAAAGTTGATCCCTATTTTCCATTAATTCTAGCAACAGCTACTACTAGAACCGCAGCCACATTCACCTTTCTTACCTTCAGGGGTAGGATTTGGATTATTAACTCTAAATCCTTCTCCCATTTCGCTCACAATATAGTCTATTTCAGTTCCTTTAATCTTTTCCATATCTTCGCTTTTGACTATAACTTTCAGACCATTCGCTTCTACAGTAGTATCATCTTCACTTTCATCATCAAAGCCAAGCGCATACTGGTAACCTCCGCTACAACCTCCGGGAAATACACCTAGCCGGAGTACTTTACCATCTACATCCTGAGTAGCAATAGCTTGGTTTATTTTTTCAGCAGCCATTTCAGTGACACTAATCATAGATATACGAGCAGGTCTTTGATTTTATAGTTTACTGATGCCATTTATTACTCAGATTCCGCGAGGATTTGGCGTTCCAACTCGAGTATCTGAACCAAGAGGCAAGTAAATTTTTGCAAGGTTTTTTATTCCAGATAAGAGAACTTGGCCTTTATTTGGTTTTATTTGAGTAGTGTAAACAATGAAAGGATCATTGTAGATTTCCATTGCAGTCCAAGCATACATGTCTGAAGCAGTTTTGACAGCAACTCTCATTCTCTTAGGAATGAATTCAAAGCCAATCTCAGCTTGCTTTTGCCATTTGAAATACAACCGAATTTGAGATCTTACAAATGCTTCAAATTGCTTAGGTTTTCTACGGGCTTCTCCTCTAGTTAAGGTCTCAAGTCCAAATTTTCCTAGCATATCTTTTGGGAAATAAGTTCTATTCAAATCCAAATCTTCATCAATATCTCTAATGAAATTTATGAACTGCATTGCCTTTCCAAGGTACTGAGCAGATTCGTCAGCTTCTTCACCAAGATTCATAACACGGTTCATCATTAATCCAATTACTTCAGATGAACCATACAGATATTTGTTTAATTCATCTAAGTTGTTGTATTCAGATTTGTAAGTATCCATTTCCATTGATTCTAAGAATGAATCGACCCACATTTGGTCGAAGTTCATGCGATTCGAGAGTTCTATAAAGTTTTGAATAACCGTATTTCTGGTTTCTATACCTTTCAAAGCACCATAGTAAGCATCTTTGAATTTTGTAAATCCTTCAATATCTTGTGGAACTGCATCAACATAATTATCAGCAATTCTTACGAAACTGTACAATGTAGTAACATCTTTTCTGATTTTGCTAGGGAATAGTTTGGTGCTATTGTAATATGTTGTACTTCCCTTTTGGAAGATTAAATCTGGGTCGTCAAGCGGTTTTTCGGTCATAAATTTGCTTTTAGAATCCATATTTTGTTTCCAAAGGTATACTATAGTGCACAACTTGGTATATAAAAAGACCAATATAGTGCCTAATCACAATACCTTCAAGGTATCTAGCGTATTTTTATCAGCTAGAACGATGTCTTCTTGCAGTTCACCATCGACCATTCCTTGGGTGCCTAAGCCACCCAAAAATATCTTAGAATCAGGTAGTGCTTTTGCAAGTTCTTTGGCAATAATCTTTGCATTAAATAAATATCTTGCAATTGTTACAGAAATAAAGACAATATCTGGCCTTGCATGTGCTGCGAAATCAATAATAGCTTTGTTAGTGGCTTTCATTTTTTCGCCCATGTACCAGTTTCCTCCAATGTTCGTTACCCTGTAGTTTCTTATTTTTAGCAATCCTTCAAGAACTAGATTTGACATATTGTGATCATCACCTTCAGGATTACATATTACTGCTAACCCTTCAATTAAACCCTTTGATTCTATTTTATGATTATTCATTTGAATAATCTTTTTCATAGAATTAGTAACCATGTGTTCTTGCGCAATTCCAATTTCTTTATTGTACCACATCTTTCCAGTTTCAGCCATAACCCAAGTTATAGATTCAACGTAAAATCGTTGAAGACCTATAAGATCAATTAATTGGTCTGATTTTTCTGTAGCCATTTCTTCATCACCAGTTAACAAACATCTACAAAGTATATTTTGCAACTTTTTTTGCTCTTCAACAACACCTTCATCTAACTTCGTTTGATTCTTAACAAAGAATTTTCTGATAGAACCAGTATGGTAATCTTTCGGAATATCATCGATTGTAAGTTTCTCAACTGAACCTAGATATTCTAGCACCTTTTGTTTAGATGTTTTCTTTACTTTATCCCATTGACTTTCAACGAGATATGCGTATTTCTTTCCTTTTATTTTTTTTGTACGTATGTATGCTATGTTAAAACCCCCTTCTTGTTTAGTTCATCGACTAATATTTGTGAAGAGATGACTGTAGTAGGAACGCCAACACCAGGGTGGTTGTACTGTCCCGTATAGTAAAGATTTTCAACCTTTGAACTTTTATGTTTAGGTCTGAAAACTGCAGTTTGCCACAAAGTATGAGCCATTCCTAGGCCAGTTCCTTTGTATGCATTATATCGTTCTTTGAAATCTCTATGAGTGAATAGAGATTTAGTGATAATATTATCACGTATTTTCTCTCCTGTCCACTTTTCAAATTTATTTATTACTTTATCAAAATACTGTTCTCTTATTTCGTCAGAGTCTTCAAGATCTGAAGCAACAGGAACTAAGAAAAATAAATTTTCCATTCCTTCAGGCGCTACCGAATCATCTATTTTTGAAGGACAGCAAACATAAAAATTCGGATTATCAGGCCATTGTGGTTTTTTGAAAATTTGGTCAAAATGTTCATTCCATTCAGTTTCAAAGAAATAATTGTGATGTGTTAAACCACTTACTTTCTTATTAATTCCCAAATAAGCTAAATGCATTGAAACAGCCATAGTTTTTTTGTTCCAGTATTTTTCGTTGTAGGTTTGATTTTTTTCCTCAAGTAGAACAGTTTCACCATGATGATAATCTGCATTATTAATGACTAAATCAGCATCATATTCTTTTTTGCTAGTTATAACTTTTTCAGCACTTTTATTTTCAACATTGATTTTAGTTACAGGTTCATTGAATTTGAATTTAACGCCGTTATCCACAGCAATGTCATACATTTTTTTTGCAAGTCCATTCATTCCACCTTTAGGATAGAAGATGCCATGATGATGGTCTAAATATGACATCATGCAATACATTGCAGGAACATTTCTTGGATCTCCTCCTAAAAATACAGTAATCCATTCCAATAGTTTTTGTGCTTTTGGATTCTTAAAATATTTCTTTACACCTTTATGAAAATTAGAAAAAGCTTTCAATTTCAATCCATTCACTATCATCTTAGGAGTAAAGAAATCAAAAATTGAGTTATAGCTTCTGTAAACAAATTCATTCATTGCAATGTCATATTGCCTTTTGCAAACATCTAAATATTTACGTAATTTTTCAGCTCCATCCTCTTCCAACTTCTCGAAAATTTCGTAATTATTATTTACGTCACTAGAAACATCAACAATATCTCCATCGCTAAAGAAAACCCGATAAGAGGGATCTAATTGTTCCAATTCTAATTCTTTAGAGGCGTCCATCCCAAATTCAGAAAAAAAGTTTTCAAAGACTTGAGGCCACATGTACCAAGATGGCCCCATGTCAAATGTAAACCCCTCTTTTTCCAATAAACTGGCCTTTCCGCCAGGTTGTCCATTTTTTTCAATTACAGTGACATTGTGACCTTCTTTAGCAAGAAGTGCGGATGCCGTTAATCCACCGTAGCCAGCACCTATAATCACGATATCTTTCACTATAGATCCTCCACATTTCTTTTCCCTAGTAAATGTCTGAAGCAATCTTCTAAATTATTAAATCTAAATTTATAGCCAGAATTAATCAATTTTGAGGAATCTACTTTGATACTTGATAAAGCAAGAACATCTCCAAATTCGCCTAAAACTGTTTTTAGTAAAAATCCAGGTATTGGAATAAGTGTAGTCAGCTTGCCTAATCTTCCCCAGAAAACATTTGCAAGAGTAGAAGCCCATTCCTTTTGTCTAACTGGATTAGGAGATGCAACATTTACGGGGCCAGAGAGCGAATCAGTAATAATTGAGTGATAAATGCTGCCTATAGCGTCGTCTACAGACACCCATGACCACCATTGCTTACCTCCGGCAACAGGAGGGCTTGATCCTAGCATGGCAGGTAACGAAAGCACTTGCAAGGCACCTCCTTGAGGAGACATCACAGGGGCCAATCTAAGAAATACAACTCTAATCCCTGCGTCAATTGCAGGTTTAGCTGCAGCCTCCCATTCGCTAACCACATGTGAGAAAAAATCAGTTCCTTTTTCAGCATCTTCAGACAATAGTTCCTCACCATTATCTCCATAGTACCCAATGGCCGAAGCACAAACTAAAACTTTAGGTTTTTTGTTTAGAGAGGCTACATGCTCAGCAATCAGCCTAGTGCCTTTTACTCTACTTTCTAAAATCTGATTTCGTTTCCATTTAGTCCAAGGAATAGGTATTTTCCCGCCGAGTGGCTTGTTTATCGGTTCGCCAGCTAAGTGAACTACAGCATCCTTGCCTTCTAAACTACTTACAATATTTCTATCAATGTCCCAAACTAATTCGCCTTTCGTTGGCCTGCCTCTTACTATGTTTTCAACTTTGTGCCCTGCCGTAGTAAGATATGGAATCAATTGAGAGCCAATTAAACCTGAACCTCCAGTGATCGCGATATCCATTGGTTTTCCTTTATACTTTGATTGTTCATAGAGGTCATTTGCAGTAATATTTCTTCTATAAGCAAACATTTGTTTTATACGATTTTTAGTATACGCACCTCCAAATATGGAACCGAAAGGATCCATAGGGAAATCATAGTATAGCTCATCTTTCAAAATAGAGCTATTTTTCCCATCTTTTTCAAACAGATGTCTATGATGCCAAGATCCATTCCAAAAGGGCAATGGCCCTACAAAGGGTCCGCTTTCTTGATCTTCCATGAATTGAACATTTTTCTTGTAGCTGTGATGTTTAGCAACCCAAATTAAAGGAACTGGAATAACGCCGCCGATGGGTGGAAGTTTTATGTGTACTTCACCTCCATCAATCCCTCCTTTTCTATATTTTACAGCCACAGAATCAAATGAAGGCGTCAGTCTTTCGTAAGCCCCAGGATTCTCGTGCCAACTAAACAATCTCTCAACAGGTACATCCACTTTTAGCGTCGATACAAAGCTGTGTTTTGTTTTAGTTTCTGCCATTCTAGAGCCTAATTATATTTTAATAGTGCATAACTTGGTATATAATAGTCCCAATATAGTGCCTAACGCCATTTATCTAAATTTTTCTTAAACTTTTTTAGATTTTCTTTAGCAACTGCTTTTCGATCAACCATAGGTTTCGGATAATCAGTCCCAATTACACAATCGGCACTTTCCTGAACAGGAAGTGGAGCTAAGTGAGGTTCAAAGATATATTTTGAAGGATATTTTTCTAATTCAGGAACCCAATATCTAATAAAATCAGCATTTTTAGTTTCAACGTTTAGGCTAGATTTCCCATCGGGACATGGGTTGTACAGCCTAAAATAAGGCATAGAGAAAGGAGCAACTCCGGATAACCACAACCAATTTCCATTGTTTAACGCCCAATCTGCATCTACTAATTTCTTATCAAACACATCTCTTCCATGTTTCCAATGTTGCCATAATTGGCCTCTGGTCAGAAAGCAAGAGACTGCATGTCTTCCTAAGTGGTGCATCCAGCCAGTAGCATCTAGCTGTCTCATCATGGCATCGATATATGGGAAACCAGTTTGACCTTTTTCCCATAGTTCAATTTTATTTTCATCATATCCCCCCCATTCAATTTTTTTACACATTGGATTATTTGTGTCAGAATCCCAGTTTTCTACAGATCTAGACAAGATATAGAACATTTCTCTGAATAATAATTGCCCGTGCATAGATTCGGGAGGTTGAGTGTGGTCACCATTACGATAGCATCTTTCAGTTTCTTTCCACAGTAATCTTGGTGACAAGCAACCAAAACTTAAGTAAGGAGAAAGGCCAGTAGTTTCAGGTTCTAAGGAGTTTTCTGGATTATTTGTTGAGATTGTGCGAGGTTTTCTAAAATTTCGAATATATTCTTCTTCGGAACTAACCTTTCTTTCCAAACGGACTAAGGCTTCAGACTCTCCGCCTTTAAAATAAGATTTAGA
>MDTB01117598.1_pt1 | contig 14313 bp, 15 predicted proteins | sample 811161 | NCBI WGS metagenome assembly MDTB01 (sample SAMN05326650, study PRJNA326480) | marine metagenome | isolation source: seawater | place: Mediterranean Sea | collected 2009
TAAAAGATTGGGTGCTGATGTAATGTCAATGAATATTACTAATTCTGCAATAAAAAAAGGTGAAACTCTTATTGACACAGCTATGACTTTAAATGCAATGCATCCTGATATAATTGTGATAAGACATCAAGACTCAGGTGCATGTAATTTATTATCTCAAAAAGTAAATTGTGCCGTGTTAAATGCTGGAGACGGAAGAAGAGAACATCCAACTCAAGCACTATTAGACGCATTAACAATTATAAATAGAAAAAAAAAAATTGAAGGTTTAAGAATTGCAATTTGTGGGGACATACTTCATTCTCGTGTTGCAAGATCAAATATTTACTTACTAAATATGCTTGGAGCAGAAGTTAATGTTATTGCTCCGAAAACTTTGATGCCAGCTTCAATTAATAAGCTAGGTGTAAAAAAATTTACCAATATGAAAGAAGGTTTAAAATCATGTGATATCGTCATGATGTTAAGATTACAAAACGAAAGAATGACAGGATCTTTTTTGCCCTCTAAAAGAGAATATTACGAATATTTTGGATTGACTCCTGATAAACTAAAATTAGCTAAAAAAGATGCCTTAATTATGCATCCTGGACCAATGAACAGAGGTGTGGAAATAGACACAAAACTTGCTGACGATATTAATGTTAGTTTAGTAAAAGAACAAGTAGAGCTAGGTGTAGCAGTAAGGATGGCCTGTTTAAAATTGTACTGTAAAAAATGAAAGAAAAATATTTTATAAATGCAAGGATTATTGATCCATCACAAAATTTAGATGAGATCGGTGGATTAATAGTTGACGAAAAAGGAAAAATAAAAGCTGCAGGCAAAAGTGTTAAGAAAGGAAATATCCCTTCTAAATCAGAAAAAATAGATTTAAAAGGAAAGGTTTTAATACCAGGAATTGTAGATATGAAAGTATTTATTGGAGAACCTGGTTTTGAATATAAAGAAAATTTTAGAAGTTTGAGTAGTGCTGCCTTATCTGGTGGTGTTACATCAGTAGTGTCGATGCCAAATACGAGCCCCGTGATAGATAATGTTTCAATGGTTGATTTTATTCTTCGAAGAGGAAGAGACAAAGCTGGAATAAATATTTATCCATCGGCTACGCTAACAAGAAATATGGATGGAAAACTTATGACTGAGTTCGGCTTACTATCTAAAAAAGGAATAATTGGATTTACTGATGCAACTAAAACAATTCAAAACCCAGAAATAATGTCGAGAATTATGAATTATGCTTCAGATATTGATGTACTAGTAATGCAACATCCGGAGGATTACGAACTTTCAAAAGGAAGATGTATAAGTGAAGGAGAAGTTTCAACAAGACTTGGTCTACAAGGAATACCATACATTGCAGAAAAAATTATAATAGAAAGAGATCTGTCTCTTTTAGAAGAATATCCATGTAGATATCATATATCTCAACTATCATCGGCAAAATCTGTTGATGTAATAAAAAAATATAAAAAAAATGGTTTAAAATTTTCAACAGGTGTTTCTATTAACAATCTTTCATTAAATGAAAACGATATAGGAGATTTTAAAACTTTTATGAAGATTTCTCCGCCTTTAAGAAAGGAAGAGGATAGAATAGCTCTAGTTCAAGGAATTAAAGACGGTTTAATAGATGTAATTGTATCAGATCATAAACCTGAGGATGAAGAAAGCAAAAGACTTCCTTTTGCTCAAGCCGCAGAAGGTTCGATCGGAGTTGAAACACTTCTCTCTCTTGCTCTTGAATTATACCATAACGACTCTCTTCCATTAAAAAAGATAGTAGAAAGTATCACTTATAATCCCGCGAAAATATTGAAAATTGAAAAAGGTACCTTATCAAAAGGATCTGATGCTGATTTATGTATATTTGATCTTGATCAACCATGGAAGGTTGATGTTTCAAAATTAAAATCTAAATCAAAAAATGCTGCGATAGAAAATAGAAAACTTCAAGGAAAAGTTCTGATGACCTATCTAAAGGGAGAGAGTGTTTTTAATTTACAGTGACATTTGAAATAATACTAGTTTTCTTTCTTTCTTATATTTCCGGTTCAATACCATTCGGTTTAATTTTAACAAAATTATTTTTGGGCAAAGATATAAGAGAAATCGGTTCAAAAAATATAGGTGCTACAAATGTATTAAGAGCTGGCAATAAATTTATTGCAACATTAACTTTATTTCTTGATATTTCTAAAGGAGTGGCTCCAGTACTGATCACAAATTACTATTTTCCAAATTTAATTTATCTATCAGGGTTAATGGCATTTCTTGGGCACATATTTCCGATTTGGTTAAAATTTAAAGGAGGAAAAGGAATTGCAACCTACTTGGGAATAGTTTTTGTTTTGTCTTTAAAACTTGGATTGTTATTTTGCGTATCATGGATTGTAGTAGCTTTGCTAACGAAATATTCTTCATTATCTTCCATTTTATCAGCTCTAATTATTTTTTTAATTTCGTTATTAGAAACAAATTTAGAATTAAATTTGTTTTTGTTTATTGTTTTTGTAATAATTTTATACACTCACAGACATAATGTTGTCAGGTTAAAAAACAAAACTGAAGATAAAATTAAACTTTAAAATCAACACTTATTATACTTTAATTTGACAAACAGGTTTATTTTTGACAGTAACATCTATTATGATGAATCTTGTCATAGTAGAAAGTCCTGCTAAAGCTAAAACTATAAATAAATATCTAGGTAAGGACTACAAAGTATTGGCTAGTTATGGTCATGTTAGAGATCTTCCCTCAAAAAATGGTTCTGTTGATCCCGAAAATAATTTTAAAATGGAATGGGAATTAGACTCTTTTTCTAAAAAATATGTAAAAGAAATAACAGATGCTGCTGCTGAGTCAGATAGAATAATATTAGCTACCGATCCTGATAGAGAGGGCGAAGCTATTGCATGGCATGTTAGAGAAATTCTTGAAAGTAAAAAACTTTTAAAAGGAAAAAAAGTTGAAAGAGTTGTCTTTAATGAAATTACAAAAAAAGCCGTTACAAATGGTATCAACAATCCTAGAGAAATTGAATCACATCTTGTGAACGCCTATATGGCTAGAAGAGCTTTAGACTATCTCGTTGGTTTTAATATATCTCCAATTTTATGGACAAAGCTTCCTGGATCAAAGTCTGCTGGACGTGTTCAATCTGTTGCTTTGAGACTAATAACAGAACGTGAACACGAAATTGAACTTTTCAAACCTGAAGAATTTTGGACTATCGCTAGTAACTTCCAATATGATGATAAACTTATTAAATCTAAGCTATCTATTTTAAGTGAAGAAAAAATAGAAAAGTTTTCCTTTAAAAATAAATCTGACTCTGAAAAAGCATTAAATGAAATTAAAAAACAATCCTATAAAATAAAAGATGTATCCTCAAAGGTTTACCGAAGAAATCCGTTGGCACCATTTACAACATCGACATTACAACAAACGGCTTCAGGAAAATTTGGTTTTGGTGCATCAAGAACAATGCAAATTGCTCAAAGACTTTACCAAGGTATAGATATTGAGGGTGATACGGTTGGTCTAATTACTTATATGAGAACAGACGGAACTCAAATTTCTAATGAAGCTATCTCAGATTTTAGGAAATTTATAAACAAAGAACATGGTAAAGAATATATACCTGATAATCCAAACAGTTATGCTGGAAAAAAAGCAAAAAATGCACAAGAAGCCCATGAAGCTATAAGGCCAACAGATGTTAGTAGAAAACCTGCTGATATGAAAAAATATTTAAGCACAGATCAATCCAAACTTTATGAATTAATTTGGAATAGGGCTTTGTCATCGCAAATGAATCCTGCTGAATTTGATAGAAAGAGTATAACAATAGAGTCTGAAGATAAAAAAATTAATTTTAAAGCCAATGGTTCAACCGTAAAATTTGAAGGATACCTAAAAGTTTATAAATTCGAGGAAAAAGACGAAGATCTTAAAAATATTTTACCTGAAGTTAAGGTTGGTGATAACGTTTCTATTAAAGAATTAATTGACGATCAGCATTTTACAGATCCTCCACCAAGATATTCCGAAGCTAGTCTTGTAAAGAAGATGGAAGAGCTAGGAATTGGACGCCCGTCAACATACGCAAGTATAATATCAGTTTTGTCTACCAGAAATTATGTCGAATTATTAAATAAGAGATTTCATCCAACTGATAGAGGAAAATTATTATCTGCATTTTTAGAAAAATTATTTACCAAATATGTTGATTATAATTTTACCGCTGATTTAGAAAATCAACTTGATGAAATAACAAGTGGCAAAGTTGATTGGGTAAAAGTTTTAGAAGGTTTTTGGAAAGATTTTTATTCTAACGTTGGTAAAGTTAAAGAAAAAAGAACTAGAGAAGTTTTAGATCTATTAAACGAAAGTTTAGGTGACCTCGTATTTGAAAGAGATGACAACGATGCAATAGATAGAAAATGTAAACTTTGTAAAACGGGAGAGTTAAGTCTTAAAAACAGCTTTAGAGGTGGTGCTTTTATAGGCTGTTCTAATTATCCAGAATGTAAATTTACAAGACCCTTGTCAAAATCTAAAGCATCACAACAATTAAATTTGGCAGAACCTAAGTTAATTGGGCAAAATGATTTAGGTAAAGATATCTTTCTTAAAAATGGTAGATTTGGTCCCTACTTACAATTTGAGATTCAAGCTGGTGAATTAAAACAAAATAAAGGAAGAAAAACTAAAAAGAAAAAAGAAAATGAAAATTTAAAAAATGTATCAATACCAAAAGGTTTGCCAATTGATAACGTAGATCTAGAGAAAGCTAAATATCTTTGTTCGCTTCCAAAGATAATTGGTAAACATCCAGAGTTAAATGAAGACATTACAATAAATATTGGAAGATTTGGTCCTTATTTAAAATGTTCAAACAAATCTGCGAGAATTGAAAGTGTTGATGAATTATTTACTATCGGACTTAATAGAGCAATAACTTTAATTTCTGAAGCAAAACCAGGTAGAATGTCATCATCTGTAATTAAAGATCTTGGTGCTCATCCGGAAGATAAAAAACCTGTTAGAATAATGAAAGGTCAATACGGTCCATATATTAAATATAAATCACTTAATGCTACAATACCTGAAGATAAAGACCCCGTTGATATAACAATGGAAGAGGCCTTGATTCTGATTGAAAAGAGAAAAGAATACGATAAAAGTAAAAAAAAGAGAAAGAAATGAAACTTTTAGTATTTTTTTTATTATTTTTTTATATAAACACAGCTTATTCATCTGTGGATGTAAATAAGTGTGATAATTTAGTAAAAAAGTCAGAAAAAATTAGCTGTTTAACAAAACTAAAAGCACAGGCTGTAAAGGAAAATTCAAAAAAAAAGGCAAATATTATTCAAGACAAATTATCTAATTTTCATAATAAATTGAATAAAGGTGTTACTGATACAGAAGATGGTATAGCCAAAGTTGGAAAAAAAATAGGAAAAGGAAAAACTCAAGCTGAACAAGGAATTAAAGATAAAGCCAATAAATCATACATTTATATTAAAAGTATTTTTAAAAAAGACAAAACTGATTAAGGAGATTTTGATGAGTATAGAAGAAAATTTAAAGAAACTAAATATAGATCTACCAAAAGCTCCAGATCCAGTTGGTGCATACGTAGCTTCAAAGATTTCTGGAAAATTAATATTTATATCTGGGCAAGTATCATTCGATCCTGATGGTAAATTAATCAAAGGAAAAGTTGGTAAAGATTTAAATCTAGAGCAGGCTCAAGAAGCAGCTAAATATTGTGCTTTAAATATTTTGGCACAACTTAAAAAGATTTCTGGTAGTTTAGACAAAGTAAAAGGATGTATTAAAATTACTGGTTATGTAAACTCAACAGAAACTTTTATTGATCAACCAAAAGTAATAAATGGAGCCTCAGATTTAATTTCGCAGGTTTTTGGAGATAAAGGAAAGCACACTCGTGCAGCTGTTAGCGTATACTCATTGCCATTAGGTGCAGCTGTTGAAGTTGATGGAATATTTGAAATCTAATTATTCTCGTCCAACTGAATAATATTTAATTTTTCTTTTTTTTAACTCAAATGGATTATAAAGATTTCTCATATCATAGATCTTAAAATTATTTTTTTTAACTACTTTTTTAAAATCTATAGATTTAAATTCATCCCATTCAGTGTTTATAATAATTAGATCAGCACCTTCACAAGCTTTGGACAATGTTGTCTCAAATTTAAGGTTTTTATTTGTTTTAAACTCTTTTTTTGGACCTGATGGATCATGATACTTAACTATAGCACCTTTTTTTAATAAATATGGCACTAAAACTAGAGAGGAAGACTCTCTCATATCATCAGTGTTAGCTTTAAATGTTACACCGAGAACTGTTATTCTTTTATTTTTGATTTTATTATTTAGTAATTTATTTATTCTTTTGGTTAATAAAATTTTTCTATTTTGGTTGGATCTTATAACGGATTTAACAATTGATAAGTTGGTTTTAAATTTATCTGCAATTGAAACTAATCCTTTTGTATCTTTTGGGAAGCAAGATCCACCATAAGCCGGTCCTGCTCTTAAGAACCTACTACCAATCCGAGCATCAGTACCCATACCAACCGCTATATCCTCAACATTTATACCCGCTGTTTCACATAAATTTGCAATTTCGTTAATAAAAGTTATCTTTGTGGCTAAAAACGCATTCGAAGCATACTTGATTAATTCAGCACCTTTTCTTGTAGTGCACAAAAACTTTGCTCCCTTTTTAATTAATGGTTCATATAAAAACTCCATTTTTTTGAAAGTTTTTCTATTATTTGAGCCTATAACAATTCTATCTGGGTATTTAAAATCTCTTATTGCTTCACCCTCTCGTAGAAATTCAGGATTGGATATGACATCAAATAAAGATCTCTTGATTTTCTTTCCAATAATTTTTTCTATTTGATCACCAGTTGTAACTGGAACTGTGGATTTAGTAACAATAATTTTATAGCTTTTAATGTACTTAGATATAGATTTAGCAACACTATAAACCTGTGAAAGATCAACTAAATTTGAACCTTTTTTAGTTGGAGTGCCTACGCAAATAAAAATTACTTGCGACTCTTTAATTGCTTTTCCTAAATCATCAGTAAAATCTAATCTTTTAGCTCTAAAATTATTTTTTATCAAATCATCTAATCCAGGTTCATAAATTGGGGAAATGCCATTTTTTAATTTATTTATTTTTATCTTGTCTTTATCTACACAGTAAACTTTATTACCTAAGTCTGCGAAACAGGTTCCACTTACCAAACCAACATACCCGGTTCCTATCATGCATATTTTCATAATTGTATTTTATAAATATTTTGAAATAGTGAGACTAGAATTAATAAATCCTTCGAGCGTTCCACAATCAATATATTTTCCTTTAAATATATTTCCATAAAATTTTTCATTTCTTGTAACCAAAGTTTTTATTGCATCTGTAATATGAATCTCATTGCCTTTTCCTTTTTTTTGATTCTTTAGTACAGAAAGTATTTTTTTTGGTAAAATATATCTTCCAATTATGGCATAATTTGATGGTGCTTCACTTAATTTAGGTTTTTCTATTACTTTATTAATTAAAAAAGAGTTCTTTTTTTTCTTGTGGAATCCCAAGATGCCCCATCTTGATACAGTTCTTTTCTCTACTTTTCGAGTAGCAATCACTGAGGCTCTTGTCCTTTTATGCAGAGCAATCATTTCTTTAGAACAATTTTTTTTAACAATTAAATCATCTGCTAATACCATTAAAAAATGTGTTCCCTTTAAATATTTTTTGCATTTCAATACCGCATGACCTGTTCCTTCTGGATTGTTTTGATAAACAAATTTTATCATTTTTTGATAACGCTTAATTTTTTTAAAGACTTCTACCAAACGTTTATCATTTTTTTTCTTTTTAATTATTTTTTTATAAAAATTATCATTAAAAAAATACTTTTTTATGCTGGGTCTATTTTTTGGTACCACAAAAATAAATTGTTTAATTCCTGCTTGAATGCATTCATCCATTATATATTCTAAATTTGGTTTACCGTTAATCGGCAATAATTCTTTTGGAATAACACTTGACAGTGGCAATAATCTTGTACCTAATCCTGCTAAGGGAACTATTGCTTGTTTAACCATTAAAACCTTTTACAAGCTAAATAAATCTTTTACAAATGAAATTATTTAAAAACAAAAAAGAACTACAAAAAGAAATTAAAAATATCAATAATATAAGTTTTGTACCTACAATGGGGTCTCTTCATAAGGGTCATGAATCACTAATTAGAAAGTCAGTTAAAAGATCAAAGAAAACACTTGTAAGTATATTTGTAAATCCAAAACAATTTGAAGATAAAAAAGACTTTAAAAACTATCCAGCAAATTTCAATAAAGACATAAAGTTATTAAAAAAGCTTAAAGTTAATTATATTTATAAACCTACATATAAAGACATTTATAAATTTAAAACAAAAAACAAACCTTTTTTAGATCAATTTTCAAACAAATTGTGTGGTAAATTCAGAAAATCCCATTTTAGGGGTGTAGTAGATGTTGTGAACAGGTTTCTAGAAATAATTAAACCAGAAAAAATATTCTTGGGAAATAAAGACTTTCAACAACTTATTTTAATTAAAAAACATATTATCAAAAATAAAATTAATACTAAAATTATAGCTTGTGAAACTATAAGAGATAAAAACTACATTGCATACTCCTCTAGATTAAAATTACTTAAAAAAAATGATAAAACAAAATTAAATAAAATAATAAGACATTTAAAAATATTTAAAAGAAATCTCATTTCAAATAAAATCAAGTATGACTTTTCTAAAATTAGAAGAGACCTTGTCTCTTTAGGTGTTAAAAAAATTGATTATATAGAAATTTTAGATTTAAAAACTTTAAAAAAACCAAAAAAAAGTAAATTTAATATTTTTTTTGCTTTCTATATCGGTAAAATTAGATTTATAGATAATTTTTAATTGAGAAAAAAGTAGGAACCTATTCCTAAGAAAGACAAAAATCCAATTACATCTGTTATAGTCGTTACAAATACACTTGAAGCCAATGCGGGATCTATATTAAATTTTTTTAAACTTACAGGAACTAATATTCCAAACAAACCTGCTACAATCATGTTTAATATCATTGCTACTGCGATTAAAATTGATAAATCTATTTCTTTAAACCAAAATTGAACAACAGCACTAGCAATAATAGCAAATATCACTCCATTTAATACACCAATAACAAATTCTTTGGTTACAATTTTATAAAAATTTCCCGATGAAATTTCTTTTTTAGCAATTGCTCTTATAGTTACAGCAAGAGTTTGCATTCCAGCATTACCTCCCATTGAAGCAACTATTGGCATTAAAACTGCAAGAGCAACAACTTTTTCAATATCCTCTTGAAAAAAACCAATAACTATTGAAGCTATTATTGCTGTAAATAAATTAAGTAGCAACCAACTAAATCTTCTTTTTGTTTTTTTTAATACTCCATCAGTAATTTCTTCGTCTCCTACTCCTGCCAATCTTAATACGTCTTCTTCAGCCTCTTCCTGGACCACTGTAACAACGTCATCCGCTGTGATCATGCCTATTAGTTTATTATCTTTATTTACTACCCCCGCAGAAACTAGGTTGTAATTTTCAAAAGTAAGTCCTACTTCCTCCTTATCCATAGTTACAGATATCAAAACAGGAATCTCTCTCATTATAGAATTCATTTTTGAGTTTCTTGAAGTCCTAAGAACTCTTGAAGATGGTACAGTTCCAATAGGCTTAAAATCTTTATCTACAACGAAAATTTCTAAAAATTCTTCAGGTAACTCTTTGTTTTCTCTTAAATAATCAATAGTTTGTCCAACTGTCCAATCACTTGGTACAGCAGTAAATTCTCTCTGCATAATTCTTGCAGCTGAATCTTCTGGATAAGATAATCCTTCTTGTAAAAGAAACCTGTCTTGAGGCGATAATTTATCTAGAATCTTTTTCTTTTTATTTTCTTCAATTTTTTCTAATATTTGAAGTGCATTATCTGACTCTAATTTATGTAAAATTTTGGCAATAGACTCTGGTTTTAGAATAAGAAGAACTTCAGATTGAAGCGACTCGTTTAATTCTATAAAAATCTCAGGTTCAATAGCAAAAGCCTCTATTTCAATTAATTTATTTCTAGTTTCTGTATCAAGATTCTCTATAAGATCAGCTACGTCAGCAGCGTGTAAATCCTCTAATGTTTGGTTAATAAAGCTAATATCTTTCGATTTTATCTTTTCACTGAAAAGATTGATAAAATCTTTATTAAAATCAACATTTACTTTTTGTTTTCCTATAGATTTTACTAAACTCATAAATCACCTGATAATTTTAATTTTTGAGACTTTTAGTTTATCTAATGATAAAATTCAAATTAAAATGAACATTGAGTTTAAAATTAGCAAAAAACCGGTAAATTATATGAAAGCCATAAACATTTTGGAAAAAAGAGTAGATAAAGTTAAGAAGGGTGGGCGTGAATTAGTATGGTTTTTAGAGCATCCCACAACTTATACGGCAGGTGTAAGATTTAAAAAAGAGGAGATATTAGATAAATCAATAAATGTAATAAAAACAAACCGTGGTGGAAAGATTACACTTCATAATCCAGGACAAAAAATAATCTATTTTGTTTTAGATTTAAATAAAAGGAAAAGGAATATAAGAAATCTTATAAGACAGGTTGAAAACATTATTATTAAATTTTTAAAGATTTATAAAATAAAATCTTATGCAGATAAAAAAAATATTGGAATATGGGTAAATGATAAAAAAATTGCAGCTATTGGTATTAGAGTGTCTAGATGGATTGCCTTCCACGGTTTTTCTATAAATATTGAAAATAATATTCAAGAATACAAAAAGATTGTACCGTGCGGACTTAATAATAAAAAAATAACTTCAATTAAAAATGAACGAAAAAAAATATATAATATTAATAAAAATTTAAAATTTATTTTAACAAAGTATTTACCTAAAATTTAAAATTCTTCTTTATAAAGTTATTAAATTCATCACTGTATTTTGCTTCAAAATTATATTTTATATCGTTAATCATAAATTTAAGCTTAAAAGCATGCAGCATTAAATCTTTTTTTTTGAATTCACCTTTTTGAATATTTATGAAATATTTTCCATCACCGACTATAGGGTTTCCAATATTATACAATTGTTTACGAAGTTGGTGCTTACGACCAGTAATAGGCTTCAATTCTAAAAAGGAAAATTTATCGTTACTTTTTAATATTCGTAAATGCGAAATTGCCTTTTGTATTACTTTCCTATTTTTTTCATACGCAACTAAATCGTGATCTAATAATTTTATATTTTCATCAACTTTTCCGTGAGCGATAGCTAAGTAAGTTTTGTGTATTTTTCTTATTCTAAAAAGTGATGTAAATAATTGAGCATATTCTCTGTTTTTTGCAACAATCATAACACCTGAGGTTTCTTTATCCAGTCTATGAACAACATAGGGTTTTGAATTTTCAAAAAACTCAGTGTCTTTTAAAATATCAATAATGTTTTTAAAAGATTTTGTTCCAGACTGAGTTGGTATACCTCTTGGTTTGTTTATAACTATAAAATTCTCATTATTTTCTATAATAAAACCTCCATAAGTTTTTTTTTCTTTTTCTGATGGTTTGTATTTAATTTTTTTTGAATAATCATTTTTTTTAATTTTTTCAATTCCATATATTTCAACAACATCATTTAACATGACTCTGTATGGTTTTTTAATTTTTTTTTTATTAATTTTTATTATTTTTTTTCTTACAAATTTTTCTATTAATGATTGAGGGACATCAGAAACATTATGTCTAAACCAACGATCTAAACGTGAGTTATGATAGTCTTTATTGACTATAAATTTTTTAGGCATTTAAGACTAAAATATATATTATTTACTAGCAGTTTTTGGAAGAGTTTCTTTATCTTTATTTGAAGTCTCAACTTTTTTGGGTTTGTCTATTTTTCTTGCGTTAACATCTCTGTCAACTAATTCAATTACAGCCATTGGAGCATCGTCGCCTGTTCTGAAACCAGCTTTTAATACTCTTGAATACCCTCCTTTTCTGTTAGCATACCTCTTTGAAAAGGTTTCAAAAACTTTCTTTACTGATTTTTTATCTTGTAATTTAGAAAAAAGATTCTTCTTATTAGTAAGATCAGATTTTTTCCCTAATGTAATTACTTTGTCAATTTTTGGTTTTAATTCTTTTGCTTTTGGCAAAGTAGTTATTATTTGTTCATACTTTATCAAAGAATTTAACATGTTTTGAAACAAAGCTTTTCTATGCTCTGATGTTTTGTTTAATTTTCTATATGAGATTTTGTGTCTCATTTAATATGTGCTCTCTTCTAGTTTTTTGGATAATTCGGCTATGTTATCTGGTGGCCAATTAGGTATTTCCATACCTAGATAAAGCGACATCGAACTCAGAACTTCTTTAATCTCATTTAATGATTTTCTTCCAAAATTTGGCGTTCTTAGCATTTCAGACTCCGTTTTTTGAACAAGATCACCTATGTAAATGATATTATCATTCTTTAAACAATTCATTGATCTTACAGAGAGTTCTAATTCTTCTACTCTCTTTAATAAATTTTTATTAAACTCAGGTTCTGTTGATTGAGGTTGAACTGGGATTTCTTTTGGATCTTCAAAATTTACAAACATTGACAATTGATCCTGAAAAATTCTAGCAGAAAATGCTACCGCATCCTCTGCAGGAATAGTTCCATTTGTCTCAACTTGCATTGTTAGCTTATCATAATCCAAAGCATCGCCCTCTCTTGTGCTGTCTATTTTGTAAGAAACTTTTTTAACAGGACTAAAAAGTGAGTCGATAGCTATTAATCCAAGCGGTGTATCATCAGTTTTATTTTTTTGGGCTAGAACATATCCTCTTCCGTTATTAACAATTAATTCCATATGAAATTTTGTTTTTTCATCCAAATTACAAATTGTTTGATCTAAATTTAAAATTTCAACTCCTGAAACTAATGCAATATCTTTAGCTTTTACTTCTTTTGGTCCGGTAGCATCTAAAATCAATTTCTTAGATCCTTCGGAATTTAATTTAACAGCTAAGTTTTTAACATTTAAAACTATATCAGTAACATCTTCTCTGACACCTTTTATTGAAGAAAATTCATGAAGAACTCCATCTATTTGAATAGCTGTAACAGCTGCTCCCTGAATTGATGATAATAAAATTCTTCTAAGGGCATTACCTATTGTTTGTCCAAAACCTTTTTCCAAAGGCTCTGCCACAACAGTAGCTATCGACTTATCGTCATTACTTTTTATAGCAAGTTTGCCAGGTTTAATTAAGGTTTTCCAATTCTTATCTATTATATTAACATTTTCCATTATACTCTCCTTTTCTTTGGTGGTCTGGCACCATTATGCGGGAATGGAGTAGTGTCTTTTATTGAGACAATTTTAAATCCTCGCGACTGTAGTGCTCTTAATGCAGTTTCTCTTCCTGATCCAGGTCCTTTAACTTGAACAGATAAAGTTCTAAGACCTTGCTCATAAGCTTTTCCTCCAGCATCGTCTGCTGCTACTTGTGCAGCATATGGTGTAGATTTTCTTGATCCTTTAAAACCTTTAGCTCCTGCTGATGACCAGGCAACAACATTTCCTTGCTCATCAGCAATAGAAATTATTGTGTTATTAAATGTAGAATTTACAAAGGCAATACCTGAAGAAATAGCTCTTTTTTGTTTGACTTTCTTCTTTGCTATTTTCTTTACTACCTTCTCTTCTACTTTATTTTCTTTAATTTTTTCTTTTTCAACTTTTTTATTCATTTGTTCTTATTTTTTCATAGGAGTAAGTTTTTTTCCTGCTATTGCAATTGCCTTACCTTTTCTAGTCCTGGCATTTGAATGAGTCCTTTGTCCTCTTACCGGTAATTTTTTTTTATGACGTGAACCTCTATAACTTGCTAAATCCACAAGTCTTTTAATATTCATTGAAACTTCTCTTCTTAGATCACCCTCTACTTTATAATTTTGATCAATATATTCTCTAATTTTTAATACTTCTTCTTCTGACAATTTATTAACTCTCTTATCAAAAGGTATGTTTAGTTTCTGACAAATAATTTTGGAATTATGATCTCCAATACCATGGATATATGTCAAGGCTGTTTGAACTACCTTTCCAACGGGGATGTTAACGCCTGCTATTCGAGCCATATTTTGTGATGTTTAAGTTTCCTGCGTATTTATA
>MDTB01151689.1_pt1 | contig 14313 bp, 14 predicted proteins | sample 811161 | NCBI WGS metagenome assembly MDTB01 (sample SAMN05326650, study PRJNA326480) | marine metagenome | isolation source: seawater | place: Mediterranean Sea | collected 2009
CGTCCAGGCCCTATGGCTAATATACCATCATATATTGAAAGAAAGCATGGAAGAGAAAAACCAGACTATATTCATCCTTTGTTAGAAGGACTTTTAAAAGAAACATATGGGGTTGTAATATATCAAGAGCAAGTAATGGGAGTTGCAAGAGAACTTTCAGGTTATTCTGATGGAGAAGCTGATTTATTAAGACGAGCCATGGGTAAAAAAATTCAAAAAGAAATGAAAGCTCAAAAACAAAGGTTTATCAACGGTTGTGTAAATAATAAATTGAAAAATAATGAAGCAGAAAATATATTTGAATTACTATCAAAATTTGCGGATTACGGATTTAATAAAAGCCATGCAGCAGCTTATGCTCTAATTGCTTTTCAAACTGCATTTTTAAAGACACATTTTCCTATTGAATTTTTTGCGGCTTCGATGTCACTTGATATTAATAATACAGATAAAATTTCAATATTTCAGCAAGAGTTGGTACGCATGAATATAAAACTTATTCCCCCAAGTATAAATCAATCAAACCCATACTTCTCAAGAGAAGGAGAAAAAATATCATACGCTCTGGGTGCTATTAAAAATGTAGGAATTGAGTCAATGAATGATTTAATTAAAGAAAGAAAATCTAATGGAATTTTTAGAAGTTTTAGTGAATTTATTCATAGGTGCAACACATCAGTAATAAATAAAAAAACATTGGAGGCGCTTGCTTGTGCAGGAGCCTTCGATGAATTTAGTGTGAATAGATCATCAGTTTTTAATCAAGCTCAAGATATTGTAAAATTTCATAAATCTCAAAATAATAAATCCTTATCTGATCAAGAAGATATGTTCGAAAATATAGAATTATCTCATTTTACATTAAACGAAGAAGAGGAGTGGGCTTATCCATTTAAATTGATGAAAGAATATGAAATGTTAGGTTTTTACCTTACAGGACATCCATTAGAAACCCATAAAAAAAATTATCCGTCTCTCATGCTTAAGGAGTATATTGATATAAAAGATAATGAATCTGCTTATAGTCAAAAAGATGTTTTGCTTGGCGGTACATTGCTTTCCAAAAAAGAGAAAAGGTCAGCAAGAGGAAATGCATATGCTTTTTTAAATTTTTCTGATCTATCTTCAATATATGAACTAATAGTATTTGAGAGTAATCTTAGAAAGTATAGAGATTTGTTAGTGGAGGGTGAGTCTTTTATTATCAGTGTTGATTTTTCATTTCAGAATGGGACTTTAAGGGGTGAACTAAAAAAAGTTTTTAGATTTGGTGATGTTGAAAATCTAAATCTTAAAAAGACAATCGTAAAAAATGAAGTAAAAACAAATACTTTAATTAAGATATATGCTGATGGCAATTTCACAAAAGCTGAACTTCTTAAATTAAAATGGATAAAGGGAATGCAAAAAATAGAAATTATATATGATAATCAGATACTTAAAATTCCTGGAACTTTCGAAATTAGCGCGGATATGATTAAAGAGATCAAAACTCTTAAAGGTGTAAAAAAAATAGATCTTAGCCGATAAAAGTATTGAATATTACCGATCCTTCGTGTAATTAAACGCTTAACTTAATCACACAACGATAGCTTTTTGCTGTCCGGTCCTTTTATTAGGTCAAATTGTTGTGGATGTATAACCGGAGAATTACATGAGTATACCTAATATTGATTTAAAAGAACTTGTCAACGCTGGTGTTCACTTTGGGCATAAGTCTCAAAGATGGAATCCTAAAATGCAAAAATATATTCACAGTACAAGAGAAAATGTACACATAATCAATTTAAATCACACAGTTCAAATGATGCAAGAGGCATTAAATGTAATTGACAGTGTTACATCGCGTGGTGGGAAAATTTTGTTTGTTGCAACAAAAAAGCAGGCATCAGCAAAGATTGCTGAGTTAGCTATAGAAACAGGTCAGTACTATGTAAATCACAGGTGGCTTGGCGGCATGTTAACTAATTGGTCTACAATTACGAAATCAATCAAGAAAATGAAAGAGCTTGAAGTCCTTAAATCAAATCCAAATAATGAATTTACAAAAAAGGAAATATTAAAACTTACAAATAAACATGATAAACTTGTTAAATCTTTGAGTGGAATAAGTGAGATGAAGAAATCTCCAGACTTGCTTTTTATAATTGATACAAAATTGGAACATATAGCTGTTTCTGAAGCTAATCATTTAAATATACCAATAATTGGAATTGTTGATACCAATTCAGATCCAGACGATATAAGCTACCCGATACCTGGCAATGATGACTCAAGAAGGTCTATAAATTTATATTGTTCCCTTATAAGAGAAACAATTAACTCTAAAGATAATGAAATCAATTTTACAGAAGATAAGTCTAAACTGAAATCAGATTCTAACCAAGATGAGCAGTTTGACTCTGTATCTTCTGATCATAATGATGCTAAGAAGTAAACGAAAATATAAATTACATTAAAGTTAATAATTATGACAGTAAGCGCTAAAGAAGTTCAAGAGTTGAGAAAAATATCTGGTGCAGGTATGATGGAATGTAAATCGGCTCTTTCAGATGCTAATGGCAATCTAGATCAAGCGTTTAAGTTACTTCGTGAAAAGGGAATTGCAAAAGCTGAAAAAAAATCACTAAGGGATGCTAATGAGGGTCTTGTAGCAATAAAGAAAGAAGGTAATTCAGCAGTCATGATTAAAATTAACTCTGAAACTGATTTTGTTTCGCGAAATGCAGAATTTCATGAACTTGTTAATTCTATCTTAGAAATAGTCATGAAAAACAAAAATGATACAGATAAATCAATTGAGGAGACAAAAACACTTATAAGTGATGCTGTGGGTAAAATAGGAGAAAATATAGTACTTAAAAGCTTAAAATTTTTAGAGGGTAATATTTATAGTTATATACACAACAGTGTAACTGAAGGGATGGGAAAAATTGGTGTTTTGATAAACTTTAATTTGGACTCTAGTGAAATCGAAAATGTTGGAAAGAATATTTGTATGCATATTGCGGCATCTTCTCCAAAATCATTAACTGTAGATGACCTTGATAAGTCCATCATTGAAAATGAAAAAGAAATAATTTCAAAGCAATTGAAAGAAACTGGTAAGCCTGAAAATATACTTGAAAAAATGATGGAAGGTAAACTAAATAAATTTTATGAAGAAAATACATTGATGGGGCAAAAATTTGTCATGGACCCCTCAATTTCAATTGAACAATATTTAAAACAAGCCTCTAAAGAAATTAATAGCCAAATCAATATTCAAGAATTCCTAAGATTTGAAATAGGCTCATAAAAATGAATAAAAATAAAGAAAAACGGATATTAATTAAATTATCCGGTGAATCTCTAATGGGTGATGGGAATTATGGGATAACACTTAAGACTGTAGATAAGATAGCTAAAGACCTCTTCTCTTTGAAAAAATTGAATGTTCAATTATGCATCGTTATAGGGGGCGGAAATATATTCAGAGGATTGGCAGCTTCTGCTAAAGGCATGGACAGAGCTAATGCAGATTATATGGGTATGCTAGCAACTGTCATGAACAGTTTAGCAATGCAAAATGCATTAGAAAAATTAAAATTAGATACAAGAGTTATGTCAGCTTTTCCTATACAATCAATATGTGAGACATATATAAGAAGGAGAGCCATAAGGCACATGGAAAAAGGAAGAATAGTCATTTGTGCTGCTGGAACGGGAAATCCATATTTTTCAACAGATACCGCAGCTTCGCTCAGAGCTGCAGAGCTAAAATGTTCATATATATATAAGGCAACCCAAGTAGATGGAATATACAGTAAAGACCCCAAGAAAAGTAAGAGCGCAAAAAAATATAAAAATATATCATACAATAAATATTTATCTGATAATTTAGAAGTCATGGACAGTTCCGCAATAAGTGTTGCTAGGGAAAATAATATTCCTATAAGAATATTTTCAGTTTTAGAGAAAAACTGCTTTAAAAATGCATTTAATAAAAAAATTAATTATTCAGAAATAAGTAATGTTTGATCAAATTAAACTAGACATTGAAAAAAGAATGGATTCTTCGATATTGTCCTCAAAATCTGAAATGAGTGGAATAAGAGCTGGGCGAGCATCACCCAACATGCTTGAGTCTGTAAAGATTGAAGCATATGGACAAAAAATGAATATCAATCAAGTGGCAAATATTACAACACCTGATGCAAGGACAATAAATGTAGATATTTGGGATCAAGCAAATGTAAGTATTGTTGATAAAGCGCTTAGAGAATCTGATCTAGGAATTAATCCAATGATAGAAGGAAACTTAATAAGATTACCATTACCTCAACTAACTGAGGAAAGAAGAAGCGAGTTTCTTAAAATGGCAAGTAAAATTTCAGAAAATACAAAAATTGCGATCAGAAACATAAGAAGAGATGGTATTGAAAAAATAAAGAAATTGGAGAAAGATAAAGAGATTGGCCAAGATGACTCAAAAAAATTTCAAGAGAAAATTGATTTAATTACAACTTCTAAGATTAATATAATTGACGAAATCCAAAAATCTAAAGAACAAGACTTAAAGAATATTTAAGCAGCTTTAATGTGAAAGCATCTAATTCCCGAAAAAAAACAATTAACCACGTTGCCATTATTATGGATGGTAATGGAAGATGGTCTATTAAAAATAGCATTAGTAAAAAAAAGGGTCACGAATACGGTGTTCGTAATTGTATTAGTATATGTGAAAGTTTAGATAAATTAGATTTTATCATAAACGAAATTTCTTTTTATATATTTTCAACTGAGAATTGGAAAAGATCGCCTATAGAAGTAAAAAATCTATTTTCACTTATTGAAACTTTCTATTTAACTTTCAAAAATACAGCCAATAAGAAAAATATGGTTGTAAGGCACTATGGCTCAAGAGAGAAGCTTTCAAAAAAGTTATTAAATATTATTGATGATGTAGTTTTAAATACCAAATCCAATAATGGTACGCGACTTAACCTTATGTTTAATTATGGTGCAAGAAAGGAAATAGAAGATGCAATCAAAAAAATTCGAATATCTAAAAACAATACATACAATTTTAGAGACTACTTATATGTTTCTGACAGCAGTGACCCAGACCTCATAATTAGAACTGGTGGTGAGTTAAGATTAAGTAATTTTATGCTTTGGCAGAGTGCCTATTCAGAATTATATTTTACTAAAACACTTTGGCCTGATTTTAAAATTCGCTCATTAAATAGAGTACTTCATGGTTACAGCAAAAGAAACAGGAAGCTTGGAAGGTAAAATGAATAATATTTTTAACATGGAACTTATTTATAGGATTTTTTCAGTCTTAATATTTGTACCATTGATGCTTTTACCTATTGTATACAGTGATTATGCCTTAGTGATTGTATATCTTATTTTTAATTCAATTATTTTATATGAATTAATTTCAATCAAATCAATTCAACGAAATCTTGTAATTATCAATATATCAATAGCCATATCTACAATAACGTTTTTTATGTTTATATTATTAAATATTACAGAATCTCTAACCTATATTGTAATTATTGAAATTATTATCACAATTTGGCTTTTCGATACTTTTTCTTATTTGGGAGGAAAAATATTTGGCGGAAAAAAACTCATGCCCACTATAAGTTCAGGTAAAACTATAAGCGGACTATTGATTGGAATAATCTCTACACTATTTTTATCACTATTATATCAAATTTTTAGTAAAGTAATTTCATTAGAATTAACATTATTCACTACAATTATTATTTTATTTGCATTTATAGGTGATTTAGCAGCTTCTTATTTGAAAAGAAGAGTTTCTATTAAGGATTCAGGCTCAATTATGCCTGGGCATGGAGGGTTATTTGATAGACTTGATTCTTTTATAGGTGTTTTCTTTGTATTTGGAATTTTTTGGTTAATCAAATGAAAAAAATAAATTTAGTCATATATGGAGCAACTGGGAGCATTGGGAAGTCAGTACTTTCCATCATTAAATTTAATAAAGAAAAATTTACACTTCAAGGGGTTACATGTAACAAAAATTATAAAAAATTAATTAAAATAGCTGACGAATTCGACGTTAAAAATCTAGGCATTAATAAAAAAATAAATAAATCAATTAATGATTTAAAAAGATTTAATATCTATCAAGATATTAATTCATTTAGTAAAATTATTAATAAAAAGACAGATGTAGTAATTTTTGCAATATCTGGTCTTGCTGGATTAGACTTAATTCTACAATTAATTAAAACTGGTAAAAAAATTGGAATCGCAAATAAAGAATGCATAATTTCACTTGGAAGCAATTTATTAAAAATAGCTAAAAATCATTCATCTGAGATAGTGCCATTAGACTCAGAGCATAATTCGATTTTCCACTTATTAAAAAATCAACATAGTTCTTTTAAATCAATAACTATAACTGCATCAGGTGGGCCATTTTACAAATTGCCACTCAAGTTATTTAAACATATTGGTGTTAAGGATGCATTATCCCATCCCATATGGAGGATGGGAAAAAAGATAACGATAGACTCTGCTACAATGGTAAATAAGGCGCTCGAAATAATTGAAGCCAAATATTTATTTAATCTAAATGATACCCAAATTAGTGCAATCATTCATCCACAAGCTATAATTCATGCGATGATTAATTATAAAAATGGAGTTACAACTGCATTATTGAACGAGCCTGACATGCGTATTCCTATTTCATCTTTATTTTTTGAATTCGAAGCGTATCAGAAACGTAGCAATGAGTTTAATTTATTAAATTATTCAAAATTAGAATTTGAACCTATCGATATAAGAAGGTTTCCAGCAGTCAAATTAGGCAGAGAAGTAATGAAAATGGGAGGATTGGCTCCAAATGTTTTCAATTATTTAAATGAAATTTTAGTAAATCATTTCATAGAAGGTTCTATCAAATTTACCGATATAGTATATTTAAATGAAACAAATTTAGAGAAGATATTTGCAAAAAATCGTAATATAATGCAACCAAATTTGTCTGATATAACGAGTATAAATGATTGGATCGATAAAAATATATATATAGGGCGTTAGACAAAATTGTAAGGAAATGATGAAAAAAATATTATTAACAACAGTAATTTATTTGTTTTTTGTTATTAAATTATTTGCAGAAGGAAATGTAATTAATAAAATAAATGTCGAAGGCACTCAAAGGATCGATGTAGAAACAGTAATCTCTTACTCTAATACATCTCAAGGGGAGATTTATTCAGAAGATTTAGGAAATCAAATTTTAAAAAATTTATTCGACACTAATTTATTTTCAAATATTCAGATATCATTCGAAAATAATAACCTGAATATTCTTCTTCAAGAAAATCCAACTATCAATCTTGTCACTTTTAGTGGGAATTCAAAAATTAAAGATGAAGATTTGATAATTGAAATATCTCTAAAAGAGAGATCAGTTTACTCAAGAAGTAAAGTTAAAAAAGATATTCAGCGAATGCTGACCTTATATCAAAGAAGTGGAAGGTTATCGACTGAAATAAATCCAAAACTTGAATTACTAGAAAATAATAGAGTTAATCTAAATTATGAAATTAGTGAATCGGATGTTGCAAAGGTATCGAATATAATAATACTTGGAAATAATATTTTTTCCGCATCAAAGATTAAATCTTTGATGAAAACCAAAGAAAAAACTTTTCTTCGACTTTTATCTTCTTCGGATAACTATGATCCAGATAAATTAGAATTTGACAAGCAACTTATTTCACAATTTTATAATAATAATGGATACCCACAATTTAAATTCACTTCATCAATTGCACAATTACAAGCAAATTCAAATAACTTTGAAATTATATTAAATGTAAGCGAGGGTGAAAAATTCTTTTTTGGAAAAATATCAGTCGAAAGCAAGTTAAAAAAAATTAACACAGAAGCTCTAGTTGATGTACTGCCTATTCAAGAGGGAGATATCTTTGATAGAAGTCAAGTTAAGAAGAGTGTAGATGATCTAAAAGAGTTAGCTCAATTAGAGGGGTATACCTTTATTGAAATTGTCCCAGATTTTATTGAAAATAAAGAAACCAATGAGTTAGATATAAAATTATATGTTAATGAAGGACCCAGGGTCTACGTTAATAATATTAATATTGAAGGAAATACAAGAACAGTTGATAAGGTCATTAGAAGAGAGATTAATTTAACTGAGGGAGATGCTTATAATAGGTATGCAATCGATTACTCTAAAGATTCTATAAGAGCACTTAATTTTTTTCAAAAAGTAGAAATTAAAGAAGTAAAGACAAACTTTCCTGATAAAATTGATTTAGAAATCAGTGTTGAGGAAAAAAATACTGGTGAGGCATCGATTGGGGCTGGTTACTCAAGTGCATCGGCTGCATCATTGACATTAGGCTTGAGCGAAAAAAACTTTTTAGGCAAAGGGCAAAAAGTGAAATTTCAATCTTCTTTGTCGAATAACCGAAGCACATATGATATTTCTATAACTGAACCATATTTTAATAATAAGCCTCTATCTTTGACTTCAAATATATATAGCAATTTTACCGATCCAAATTCTGTAAATTATGACACAGAAGACATCGGCTTAGGACTCTCGGCTGCTTTTCCTCTGTCTGTGGATAGATTTTTAGAATTACGATATTCATTATTTACTTCAAGAATAAAAGCTGACACAAATGCAACTTCTTACGAAAAAGCTCTAGCAGGTACTGACACTGTTTCTACTTTAGGATATACGCTTGCATTCGATAAAAGAAATAGCAGATTCAAGCCTTCAAGAGGTTTTAATTTTAAAATCAATCAAGATTTAGCAGGACTTGGTGGCAATAGTTATTACTATAGAAATAGTTTTGAATTTAATTCTTATAAAAGGCTATCTGAGAGGTTTATTGGTTCTTTTAAATTACAAGGCGGTAATATAAATGGCTATAATGGAAAATACTCACCTTTATCTTCCAACTTTAAGCTTGGAGGAAAGAAACTAAGAGGATTTAAGTCAGGAAAAATTGGCCCTAAATTAGGCAATTCATACACAGGTGGACAGTATTATTACCTGACATCTCTTGAAACAAATATTGATTTAAACATAGATGCATTTGATATTACTACTACTTTTTTTATTGATGTTGGAAGTGTTTGGGGACTAGAAAACCCTGCATATGGAACAATCGATAACGATCATGAAGCAAGATCTTCTATAGGATTAAACTTTAATTGGGATTCTGCTATAGGGCCTATTAATATAATTTATGCAAATATTCTTAAGAGCAATAAAAATGATACTACGGATAACCTTTATTTTGATATAGGATATAATTTTTAAAAAACTACGATTAAATTATGACAAAGAAATTTACATTACTTATTTTATTATTTTATTTAATTCCATCATATTCAATAGCTGACTACCCCAATACTTCTATAGGAGTAATTGATATAAATAAAATTTTATCTGAGTCAGATGCTGCAATAATGGCTTCCGAACAAATTGAAAAAATTGCATCTGATATTGAAAGTGAGATTCAAATATCAGATGAGGCTATTATTAATGAACAAAACTCACTTATAGAGTCACAAGCAATAATGGCACCTGAGGCTTTTGAAGCAAAAAGAATAGATTATGAAAATAAAGTTCAGAATTACAATATTGAGAGACAAGCAAAGTTGATGAAAATTGATGAGCTTATTGCAATATCAAGAAATGATGTACTTACTGCTCTTAAGCCTATTCTGGAAGATATAACAAATAAAAAAGGAATTACTATACTTTTAGAAAAAGGATCGGTGATGTTAAATGCCGAAAAAATGGATATTACAAATGAGGTCTTAAAAAAGTTAAACAAAGATATGCCTAAACTCTCTGTATCAAGAGATTAATTTCCAATGCAACCTCGTTTTTTTAAAAACTTGGGTCCAATTGACTTAAAAAAAATTAAAATGCTTATTGAATGCAGCACTTATGAAATTAGTGATGATGCAGTTTTTTTTAATATAACCAGTATTGATAAGCTAAAAAAAAATGAATTGTCGTTTCTTAGCAATACTGAACTTATTAATGATGTCGATTATTCTGTTGGAACAATAATATGTACTGAAATAATCCGTAAAAGATTTAAGGGCAAGCCTTCTTTAATAATTGTTAAGGATACTCAAACTGCTATATCAATATTATCAAACTCATTTTATCGTTCATTCACAAACAACGAAATAGATTCTTTAGAAAAGCCTAGAATTGATCATAATTGCGAAATTGATAAAACAGCCGTTATTGAAAATGGTTCAATAATAGGAAATAATGTAAAAATAGGCCATGGTTGTTTCATTGGATATAATTCCATTATTGGCGACAATACTTCAATTGATAGTAATTCAGTAATTACTAATTCGATAATTGCAGAAAATGTTGCCATTGGAAGAAATGTATCTATCGGACAGCAAGGTTTTGGGTTTGCGATAAATAGAAATGAAAATATTAAAATTCAGCATATAGGAAAGGTCATTCTTCAGTCTGGGGTAAGTATTGGCTCAAACTGTACTATAGATAGAGGTAGTTTTTCTGATACGATAATTGGAGAAAATTCATATTTTGATAATTTATGTCATATTGCTCATAACGTAATCATTGGTAACAATTGTATTTTTGCAGGGATGTCTGGTATTGCAGGTAGTACAATTGTAGGAAACAACGTTATGGCTGGAGGCCAAACAGGAATTGCTGGTCACTTAAAAATAGGCAATAACGTTAGGATAGCTGCACAAAGTGGAGTTTTAACAAACATTCAAGACAATAGCTCAGTAATGGGACATCCAGCAATTAATAAATTTAAGTACATAAAAAAATATAAAAAAAATTATGCTTGAAGACAAAATAAATATAAATTTAATTAGAAAATTAATACCTCACCGAGAACCATTTCTTTTCTTAGATGAGCTTATAAATATAGAAAAATTAAAACGAGCAACTGGGATTAAAACCTTTGCGAAGACTGAAGAATTTTTTAAAGGACATTTTCCTGGTCAGCCTGTTGTACCGGGAGTTATTTTAATGGAAATGATGGCTCAAACAGCTGCAGCATTAATTGCTTTCAGTATAAGAGAAGAAACTTTTGATAAAATTGTTTATTTAATGAATATTGAAAGTACAAAATTTCGAAAACCTGTATTTCCAGAAACAAAAATATTTACAGATGTTAATGCCTTAAGATCGAAGGGAAGGGTGTGGAGATTTGAGGGCAATTCCTATGATATTGCCCATAATGCAATATGTGAGGCAAAATGGAGTGCAATGATAATGGATAGAGATGACAAATAAAATTCATAATACAGCAATTATTGGTAACAATGTATTAATTGGAGAAAATGTTTCTATAGGTCCTTATAGTGTAATTGATGAAGGTGTTAAAATAGGTAACAACAATATTATTTATCCATCAGTATATATGACTGGAAATACAGAAATTGGGGAAGGAAATAGTTTTTTTCCATTCTGCTCAATTGGCTCCATACCTCAAGACTTAAAGTATAGCGGTGAAAATAGTAAACTTATTATTGGAAATAATAATACATTCAGAGAACCCTCTACCGCCAATCCTGGGACATTGGGAGACAAGATGGTGACAACAATAGGAAACTCTTCATTATTTATGGCAGGCGCGCATATTGCTCATGATTGTATGATTGGCGATAGCGTAATTATGGCTAACCAAGCAACACTTGGCGGCCATGTTCATGTAGGTGATAATGCAGTACTTGGTGGAATATCAGCCGTTCATCAGTTTTGCAAAATTGGAAAAATGGCAATGGTAGGAGGTTTATCGGCTGTAGAAAACGATGTCATTCCATTTGGTTTAGCTTTAGGTAACAGGGCCAAATTAATTGGCATAAATATAGTTGGTCTAAAAAGAGCTAATTATAACAAAGAAATGATAAGAGAATATGTAAATATAGTTGATCAAATTTTTACTGGCAAAACAATAAAATCGGAAATCGATAAAATTAATAATAACACCAATGATCTTATAAAAGAACTTTTAGCTTTCTTAAAAAAAGATAGTTCAAGAGGACTTTGTAAATATGATAAATAATACCTCTATTTGTATTATTGGTGGATATGATGCGCTAGCTAGATCATATTTTAAAGAGTTAAAAAAAAATCATAAATCAGTTATATTTATAAATCTTCTAAATAATATATATCATGATAATGATTTATATAATTTTAAAATATTTGAACTTAAACGAATATTAGATCTTCTTAAATTAAAGAATATTAGTGAAATAATTTTTTTAGGTAAAATTCACAGACCAAATTTATCAGATTTCAAAACTGACGGTATTGTCGAGAAGCATATTCCATTGCTTTTAAAAGCTTACAAAAAAGGCGATGGGTTTGTTTTAAGTTCTGTTATAAAAATTTTTAAAAAGTATAAATATAATGCTATTTCACCAATAAAGTATTCAGATAAGTTTACTCTTAACCATCATAGTTTTAACTGCAATTATTCAAAAAAAAGTCAAATTGATATAAAGAAATCAATTGATTTACTGAATGAGCTATCTAAATTTGATAATGCTCAAAGTTCAGTATGTGTTAACGGTTACATTTTAGCTATCGAGGCAGCTGAGGGAACGGACGCTTTATTAAAAAGAGTATTTGAAATAAGAAAAAACTTAGATCAATTATCAATTAAGTCAGGATATTTAACAAAAAAATTAAAAAAAAATCAAAGCAGGCTTATTGATCTACCTGTAATTGGTCCTAAGACTATAAAACTTCTAAAAAAAGCGAATCTTGAGGGTTTGGCTATAGACCGCAAAAACACATTGGTTTATAGGAAGCAGGAGGTGCTAAAGCTAATTAGCGAATTTGATTTAAAGATTTACAGTATATCATAGACAATTAGCGTGTATTTTTTTGAGATCTTCCAACTCCATATTTAGTAACTCTCTTTCCAGTATATAGTTGTCGGGGCCTGCCAATTTTCTGAATAGGGTCTTCAATCATTTCAGTCCATTGAGCAGTCCATCCAGCAGTTCTTGCAATCGCAAATATTACAGTAAACATCTCAGGAGGGAATCCAATTGCCCTTAAAATTATTCCTGAGTAAAAATCAACATTAGGATAAAGCCTTTTTTTAATAAAGTAATTATCATTTAGAGCTATACTTTCTAAATCCATAGCAAGTTTTAAAATTGGATCATTTTTAATGCCAACGTGTTTAAGTACCTTTTGACAAATATTTTTAAGTATTTTTGCTCTTGGATCGTAATTTTTATAGACCCTGTGTCCAAATCCCATTAATTTAAATGGATCACTTTTATTCTTTGCCTTAGCTATATATTTTTTTATGTTTTTTGAATGACCAATTTCCTCTAGCATTTCTAAAGCTGCTTGATTAGCCCCTCCGTGAGCTGGCCCCCACAATGAAGAAACCCCGGCCGCAATGCAGGAAAATGGATTTGCGCCTGACGACCCCGCAAGTCTTACAGTTGAAGTAGATGCATTTTGTTCGTGATCAGCGTGTAGAATAAATATTGTATCCATCGCTTTTGCTAAAATTGGCGATACTTTATATTTTTCTGCAGTATTACTGAAACACATATATAAAAAATTTTCTGAAAACGAAAGATTATTTCTTGGCGAGACAAATGCTTGACCTAATGAATATTTATAAGCCATCGCGCCTATTGTTGCTGATTTAGCAATTATTCTTCTAGTTGCCTCTTGTCTTTGATGTGAGTCATTTATATTTAATGTGTCTTGATAAAAAGATGACAATGCTCCCATAACACCCACCATCATTGCCATTGGGTGAGCATCCCTTCTGAATCCTTGAAAGAAGTTTATTATCTGTTCATGAAGAAGAGTATGCCTTGTAATAAGTCTTTTATATTTTTTTAATTGCTCTTTATTAGGTAAATCTCCATAGATTAGAAGGTTAACAACTTCTATAAAGTCACTTTTTTTTGCCAATTCCTCTATATCGTATCCTCGATATCTTAAAACACCCTTATTTCCATCAATAAATGTGATTTTTGACTCACATGAGGCGGTCGATGTAAATCCTGGGTCATAGGTAAATATATTAGCTTCGGAATGCAGTTTTGAAATATCTATAACACTTTCACCTTCAGTTGAGTTATATATAGGAAATTCGTAAGTGCTGTTATCTAAAATTAATTTAGCTGTTCTTTTTTTTAATGAATTTGCTCTTTTTTTTTCCATTTCTAATATACTAGATAAACTATTTACTAAATAAAAAAAGTTAAAAAAAAATTAATATTTTCTTAGTAGGCCAATTA
>MDTB01225510.1_pt1 | contig 14313 bp, 14 predicted proteins | sample 811161 | NCBI WGS metagenome assembly MDTB01 (sample SAMN05326650, study PRJNA326480) | marine metagenome | isolation source: seawater | place: Mediterranean Sea | collected 2009
TCAAAAGGTAGACCGCTGGTAAATATGCTCAACCTTGATGATGATGAAACTGTTACTCAAATTTTACCGGTTGAAGATTTTGCTGAAGATAAGTATGTCTTTATGGCAACTAGGAACGGTACAGTGAAAAAAACTTCACTTAAGTTTTTTGCAAAGAAGTATAAATCAGGAATCAAAGCAATAAAGCTCTATGAGGGCGATAAACTAGTTGGGTCAATAGTAACTGACGGTGATAAAGAAATTCTTTTAGCATCTCTCTCTGGGAAACTTATCAGATTTCATGAATCTAAAGTAAGACCGATGGGCAGAACCGCAAGAGGCGTTAGAGGCATGAGATTGCAGAAAGATATGAAAATTATTTCTCTAATGGTGGGAGATACAACCAAGACGATTTTATGTCTTTCAGAAAACGGATACGGCAAGAAATCTAAGCTTGAAGATTTCACAATGCATAATCGAGGCGGTCAAGGTGTGATTGCTCTAAAAACTTCAGATAGAAATGGCTTAATGGTATCTGCGTCTTCGGTCGATGAAGAAGATGGAATTATGCTTATTAGCGACAAAGGCACAATGATTCGTACAAGCGTTGGGCAAATACCTACGCTTGGAAGAAATACTCAAGGTGTCAAAGTTATCACTCCTAAAGAAGGTGAAAAACTTATCGAAGGGGTGCGAATACCTCCTGATGAAGAAGAAGACTAGCCAATGAGAAAATGGAATTTCTCAGCTGGACCTGCAACCATTCCTGAATCCGTTCTTAAGGAAGCACAGGCAGAGCTTTTAGAGTTCAAATCTAGTGGCATGTCAGTCATGGAGATGAGTCATAGATCCAAAGATTATGGCGAGATCGCCAATGCTGCTAGAGATGATTTAATTGAACTTTTAGACGTTCCAGATTCTCATGATGTTTTATTTCTTCAGGGTGGCGCTACTCTTCAATTTGGCTTAATCCCAATGAACTTTGCCCACCTAGGCATTCCTGAATATTTAGAGACTGGAACTTGGTCCACAAAGGCTATCAAGGAATGTTCTAAAGTATGTGATCTAAATATTTGTGCTTCTTCTCAGGAATCTAATTTTACTAATGTGCCAGAATTTAAAGACTGGAAATTTATATCATCAAATGGCTATTTTCATTATGTAGCTAATGAAACGATCCAAGGCAATGCAATTCATGATGTTCCATCAGTTGAGAACCCCATCATTGCTGATTTGTCATCTGTTATTCTTGCGGAACCAATAGACGTCTCAAAGTTTTCAATGATTTATGCGGGTGCTCAAAAGAACATTGGCCCAGCAGGATTAACCATAGCAATTATTAGCAAAGATCTTTTGTCATCATGCAATAAAGATCTTCCAAATATCATGAATTACAATAAACACGCTCAATCAGGTTCAATGCTGAATACTCCGCCAACATTTGCATGGTACATGGCAGGTAAAGTTTTTAAATGGCTTAAATCTTTAGGCGGTCTTGAGGCAGTCAAAGAGCGTAATTATTTAAAAGCGTCAACACTGTATGACTACATTGATAGGAGTGATTTCTACAGCAACCCAGTTGCCAAAAATAATAGATCAATTATGAATATTCCTTTTATTTTAAAAAGCCCTGATCTAGATAGCACTTTTCTAAAGGAAGCTGAAAGTGAAAATCTTCTAAATTTAAAAGGGCATAGATCAGTTGGAGGAATGAGAGCTAGCATCTATAATGCCATGCCTCAGGAGGCAATAGATGATTTAATAGCCTTTATGGAGGCTTTTGAATCAAAATATGGGTAATGGTGACAAAGACAAAAATTGAACAAGTCAGAAAAAAAATTGACAAAATAGATGACCAAATTCTTGAACTTATTGAAAAAAGAGGCGTTCATGCTAAAGAGATTGGTAGTCTAAAGTCTCAACTTTCACTAAAGTCTAGTTTTTATAAGCCTGAGAGAGAGGCTCAAATATTGAGAAGACTTATTCAAAAAAACTCTGGCTTAATATCAGATAAAAAAGTTAAGTCTATATTTAAAGAGCTTATTTCAGCTTGTCTTTCTTTAGAAGAGTCCTTACAGATAGCTTTTTTGGGCCCTTTAGGCACTTACTCCGAGGCCGCAGTTAAGAAACACTTTGGATCATCCATAAATCTTGATCCGCGAGCAACGATTGATGATGTTTTCTATCAAGTAACTAACGGAGCTTCACAGTTTGGAATGGTGCCTTTCGAGAATTCATCAGAAGGAGTAGTAAATGCAACATTAAATTGCCTGGTTGATGAAAAGTTATTGATTTGTGGTGAAACATATTTGGATATTGAGCATAACTTAGCTGGCAGGGCGACTTCAAAAATTAGTACCGCAAAAGTAATTGCTTCACACCCTCAAGCGCTTGGTCAATGCAGTAAGTGGTTAGAAAATAATTTACCTAATATAAAAAGGGAGCTAACTTCCAGCACAGCAAAAGCTGCGGAATTAGCTAAATCAAATAAAGACACTTTGTGTATTGTTGGAAGTCTGGCTGTTGAGAAATATAAGCTCAAAATGCATGCACAAAACATAGAAAATTATTCAGATAACAGAACTAGGTTTCTTATAGTTGGCAATCAAAAAATTTCTAAAACGGGAAGAGATAAAACATCTTTACTAATCCAAACCAATAATAAACCTGGAGCATTGGTTAAATTGCTTAAACCATTTGAAGAAAAGAAAATTAATCTTTTTAGGGTTGAAACTCGTCCCTCGAGATCAACTCGAGACTCTCATAATTTTTTTATTGACTCTGCAGGACACCAATCCGACAGCAAACTTCAAAAAGTGATTTCAACGTTAAGAAGTGATGGAGCCTTTGTAAGGATTTTAGGCTCTTATCCAGATGAATCATGAGCAATGATATTTTTTCTAGACTGAATCCTGGAATTTCTGATCTAGCTCCTTATGAACCAGGAAAACCTATCGATGATGTCGCTAAAGAATATGGGATTAGCAACATCATCAAGCTTGCATCCAATGAAAATCCTTTGGGTGCATCACCTAAAGCATTAAGAAGCATAGCTGACCTAGATGATAGTCTTCATTTATATCCAGATGGCAACTGTACTGAACTTAAGAAAGCAATTGCTCATCATGAAAAAGTTGCAGAGGAATCTGTAATCCTCGGGAATGGGTCCAACGAAGTATTGGAATTGATTGCAAGAGCTTGGCTTAACCCAAGCAGAAACGCTATTACTTCAAGACATGCTTTCGCAGTCTATAAGATAGTTACACAAGCTGCCGGAGCAAAGCTAATCGAGGTTGAAGCAAAAAATTGGAAATTCAACCTTGAAGCTTTTCACAACAACTTTAATGAGGAAACCGCAGTAATATTCATAGCGAATCCAAACAATCCAACAGGTACATATAACACCCACAAAGAAATTGAAGATTTTCTTTCAAATGTCCCCTCAAATATATTGGTTGTATTAGATTGCGCATACTATGAATATGTACAAGAAAATGACTATGTAGATGTAAATGAGTTATTAAATAAGTACGAAAACTTGATTGTGACAAAATCATTTTCAAAAATTCAAGGTCTTGCGGCAATAAGGCTTGGCTATGGATTGGCTAATGCTTCTTTAATTGAGAGCTTAAACAGAATCAGACAACCTTTTAATATTAATTCTTTTGCACAGAAGTTAGCCATTAGTGCTATTGATGATAAGGAGCATATTCAAAAGAGCATAGATATAAATCAAGAAGGGCTTAAGTACCTATCTGAAGAGCTTTCAAAATTAAAGCTCACAACAATACCATCCGTTGGAAATTTTATTTCTTTTCATGGACAGTTTAATGGGAAAGAGCTATTCGATGCTCTTTTAAGAAAGGGAATAATTGTTAGACAAATTGATTTATACGACATGCCTGATTTCATTAGAGTGACTGTAGGCACTATGGAACAAAATCAAATATTTATCAGTGCACTCAAAGATTTATTATGAATAATGTTGTCATTTGTGGGATTGGCCTAATTGGCGGTTCAATTGCGAAAGGTCTTTCTAAGGACAATTTCAATGTATATGTCATAGATTCAAATCATGGCTCCAAAAACAATGCTATTAGAAACAAGCATGCCCATGAGGCCATGCGTTCAGTTGAAGAAGTAAAAAAACTAGAAGATGGTATTTTTATTTTTGCTACTCCGCCCAAAACAACACTTGAAATTTTAAAAAAAAATGAATGGTTGCTTGGTTCAAAGTTTTCTGTCACTGACGTAACTAGTGTAAAAACCGAGCTTATAAAATATTTAAAAGGTTTCGATGCTGAGAATTTTATTTTTTCTCATCCAATTTCTGGATCTCATCTAAGCGGGTTTGAGAATTCAAGTGAAAACCTTTTTGTCGGCAAGACAACCATCATCTCTTCACTTGGTTCATCTAAATTTCATCTAGACAGAATTCAAAACCTATGGGGATCTCTAAACTCAAATGTAGTTGAATTGGATTATGAGAACCATGACAAACTATTTTCATTAACAAGCCATCTACCTCATTTTATTGCCTACAGTCTGATGAAAGTTCTTTATGACAATAATATTGATGTAAATACATATGCTGGAGGTGGCCTGAAAGACTTTATTCGCTTGTCTCAATCTTCACCTGAAATGTGGGGAGATATTTTTCAGTCTAATGCATATCTAGATAAACATATCGATGAATTGATTGAAAAGTTAATCGAGTTAAAAGAGCTATCTAGTTCAAAAGATAGCTCCACACTCAAAAAATATTTAAGTCAATTCAAACAATAATTCACTTATGAGATTGATAGCCGAACCATGCAATAAAGTTTCTGGTGAGGTTATATGTCCTGGAGATAAATCGATATCGCAAAGAATTATAATGCTTGGCTCTTTACTGGATCATGATTTGACGGTAGAAAACTTTTTAAGCGCAGCAGATCCAATTTCTACAATGTCAGCATTAGAAAGAGTGGGATTTAAATATCATTACCTATGTGACTTTAATACTGTAAATATTTTAAACTCAAAAAAAAGATTAAGTGATCCTGACTCTTCTCTGAACCTTGGGAATTCTGGCACGGGCTTGCGTTTAATGCTAGGATTTTTGGGTGGCCTAAATATTAAAGCTAGCTATATAGGAGATAATTCACTCTCAGCACGCCCCATGGCCAGAATCTTAGACCCACTCAATCAAATGGGAATTAAATACAATAGTAATGCAGGAAAACTGCCAATTAACTTTTTAAATTTAACTCCCAAAAAAAGTTTTAGCTATAAACTTCCTATTGCGAGTGCGCAGGTTAAATCATCAATTCTTTTAGCAGGCTTATGCTCTGGATCAGAGATAGAGATAATTGAGCCAACCGCTACCAGAGATCACACTGAAAGAATGCTTGAGTTTTTGGGTGCAAAAATTGAAGTTGATGATAGTGATCAAGGCAGAAAGATAAGGTTATCAGGACAATTAGATAGTGAGGCTACTGATTATGATGTTCCTGGTGATTTTTCTTCAGCAGCTTTTTTAATCATTTCTGCATTAATAGCAAAGGATTCAGATTTGATTATAAAAAATGTTGGCATCAATAAAACACGATCTGGATTGTTGGATGTATTGCTTGAAATGGGTGCTGACATACAACTCATGAATCATCAAAACATCATGAATGAGCCTAGAGCAGACATAAGGGTGAAAAGCTCAGAGTTACATGGAATAAATATTGGGGGGAGTATTATTGCCAACCTGATTGATGAGATACCAATACTTTGTATCGCTGCCTCTTTTGCCTCTGGCCAAACTAAAATTGAGGGTGCTGAGGAGCTCCGAGTAAAAGAGTCAGATAGACTGAATGCTGTTGCACGAGGACTTGAAAGGCTTGAAATTAATTTTGTTGAACTTGATGATGGGATAATTATTGAAGGCGGCAACAACGTAAGTAGTAAAAATATTAAGATTAATTCATACCATGATCACAGAATTGCAATGAGTTTTTTAATCGCCTCTCTAAGATCAACTGAAGTCATAACAATCGATGATTGTTCTAACATAGAAACTTCATTTCCCTCATTCATGCATGTTATGAATGAGATAGGATTAAACATTTATGAAGCTTGATAAGAAAATTATTACTATTGATGGACCTTCCGCATCTGGCAAAGGCGTTTTATCTTCCTCATTAGCAAATCATTTAAATTTCTCTCTTTTAGATAGTGGATTACTTTATCGGGCTTATGCTTATTGTTATGAATCTTCTCTTGATCATGAATCGGCATTAAAAAGTTTTGAATCTATCAATTTTGTGAATGCATCAAATAAGTACTCTGTAAACCATGATGGAAATGAAATCACAAAACACTTAAGAAGTGAAAGTATGGCAAAAATTGCTTCTAAAATTAGTATGATGCCAGAGACGCGAAAAAATTTAATTTCAATCCAGAGATCCTTTAAGAATGATAAAGGTCTTATTGCCGATGGGAGGGATATGGGTACGGTCGTGTTCCCGGAGGCGGCATACAAGATTTTTTTAACAGCAGATCCTGAAACCAGAGCAAAAAGAAGGTTTCTAGAGTTGCAGAAAAAGGGACAAGAAGTTAATATGCGCGATCTGATTAAGGATATTGAAGCGCGAGATAAGGCTGATACGGAAAGATCATTATCACCCTTAATTCCTGCATCAGATGCATTAATTATTGATACATCTGATTCAAATCCTGATCAGGTATTATCTAGGGCTATTGAATTAGTCTGTTAAAAGGAAGTAAAAGTATATGTCAGAGAATTTTGCTGCACTATTAGATGAAAGTCTAAATACACTAGAGATGCAACCTGGAACAATTGTATCCGGGGTTGTATTGGATCTTGATAAAGAATGGGTCACTGTTCATGTGGGTCTCAAGTCAGAAGGAGTTATACCTCTTGATGAATTTAAGGATGTTGAGGGAAAAGTTGATATCAACGTTGGAGATGAGATTGAAGTAGCACTCGAGGCGGTTGAGGATGGTTATGGAGAAACAAGAATATCTCGAGAAAAAGCTAGAAAGATTTCCGCATGGAAAAACCTTGAAGAGGCTTTAGAAACTGGTGAATTTGTTACCGGCAAAGTTCTAAATAGAGTCAAAGGCGGTTTCTCTGTGGAGGTTGATGTAGTCAAAGCTTTCCTACCGGGATCTCTGGTTGATATAAGGCCTGTTAAAGAGGCACCTGAACTTGAGAATACAATTCAAGAATTTAAGGTGATAAAACTCGACTATAAAAGAAATAATGTTGTCCTATCTAGAAAAGCAGTTTTGGAGCAGATCAGTTCTGCTGAAAAAGTTGAACTTCTTAAAAATCTCGAAGAAGGCCAAATTGTTAAAGGTGTAGTGAAAAATATCACTGATTATGGAGCATTCATAGATTTGGGTGGCCTAGATGGCTTACTGCATATTACAGATATTTCATGGTCAAGGGTTGTAAACCCAAAGGAAGCCCTAAATTTAGGCGAAGAATTAGAGGTAAAAGTATTAAGTTTTGATAAGGAAAAACTTAGAGTTTCGTTGGGATTAAAACAAATTCAAAACGATCCATGGGAAGGCATTGAAGGTAAATATTCCGTTGGGGGCATCTATGAGGCAACTGTATCTAATTTAACTGATTATGGCTGTTTTGCAGAATTAGAGAAGGGCGTTGAAGGCTTAATTCATTTATCTGAATTGGATTGGACAAACAAAAATATCCATCCATCTAAAGTTGTAAATCTTGAGGAAAATATCAGAGTTATGATTCTTGAGTTAGATAATGAAAAAAGAAGAATTTCACTTGGTCTTAAACAAACAAAACCCAACCCATGGCTTGAATTTGAAAACAAATACAACATTGGAGACAGCGTAGAGGGCTCTATTAAATCAATCACGGATTTTGGTGTATTTGTTGGTCTAGAGGGCGATATTGATGGCTTGATCCACCTTTCAGACTTGTCTGATAATGAGAATCCTGAAGAAGATTTAAAGAATTATAATAAAGGGGATAAGCTTTCCTGTATCATATTTGGTATTGATGCAGAGCGAGAAAGAATTTCCCTTAAAATAAGTGACTAATAATACATTTAATAAATCTGATCTTTCTGAAAAAATATCTAGGTCATTAAATCTTAATTCATCTTTAACCTCAGACTATTTAGCACAATTATGTGGAGTATTGGTCTCTTCTATTGCATTAAAAAACAGAGCAGAGTTTAGAGATTTTGGTGCTTTTGTAAAAAAAACTATCAGGCCAAGAAAGTTCATAAATCCTAAAACTAAAAATGTATCTTTTTTAGGAGAAACCCATACTATCTTGTTCTCACCTTCTAGAAACCTTCTCGATGATTGAAAAGAATATTATTGTCGCTTTGGATGATCCGCTCGATTATCAAAGCATGCTTGAAGTATTAGACCCAAAAAAATGCATTATTAAAGTTGGAAGCGTGATTTTTAATTATCACGGCAGAAAAATACTTGATGAAGTTGCGAATCATGATTTTGAAATATTCTTTGATATTAAGTTTCATGACATTCCAAATACAGTAAGCAAATCTATTGAATCTTTTAAAGGTTATCCAATAAAGCTGCTGACTATTCATCTCTCTGGTGGAAGTTCCATGATCAAATCAGCCTTAGTTTCAAGTAAAAGTATTAATGCAAAATGCATCGGTGTTAGCATTCTCACAAGCCTTAACGAAAAGGAGTCTAAGGAGGTTTATAATCAAGAAATTCCAAAAACGGTCACTTCTATGTTTAATTTAGCAAATGAAACAGATATTGACGGGGTTGTCTGTTCCTCGCACGAGCTAAAGCTAGCAAGGGACCTTCTTCAAGATAAAATCAAAATTACTCCAGGCATAAGATTATCAGACTCTAATTATGATGATCAGTCTAGAGTAATGAACCCAAAAGAAGCGATTGATTTGGGTGCTACATATTTGGTTATTGGAAGACCAATTACATCTCATAAAGATAAAGCGTCTGCATTTGAAAAAATATATCAATCCATTTATGAAGAATAAGTATCTAAAGGAACTTAAGAGTCTCAAAAAGCTCTCTACTTCTAGTCTATTTCATAAAGGTTTTAAGCTTCCTTATTTTACAATTTCTAGCACTTATCAGAATTATTCAAAAGATGTATTCCAGATTTTGGATAACATTTATCAAGAGCTAAAAATAGATGTATTAATAAGCGCATTACTTGATGGGAAAGAGGTTAATTTTACTGAAAAAAAGGCAGCTCTCCATCATCGTTATAGAGATCTATCGCAAAAAAATAATGACTTTGATTCAATAAGTACATCAAGATTTTTTTTAAAAAAAATAAAAGAAAATTCTTATAAAAATATTTTTATTTTTGGAATAGGAGGCTCTTACGAAGGACCAAAATTATTGCATGAGTTTACTGAAACGAAGAACAATTTATTTTTTATTACTGGACCAGATAAAGATGAGTTTTTGAGTTTAGTAAAGCCAAGGCTCAAAGAAAAGAATTTATACGTTTTTATAAGCAAATCCTTTTCAACAGATGAAGTGCTTTTATCTCATTCATGGCTACCTAAAAATATAGTTAAGAAGAATCTATTCGCTATCACAGCAAACAAGAGCAAGGCAATTGAATTTGGTTTTGTTGAACAAAATATTATGGTCTTTCCAGAAAGCGTTGGAGGACGTTATTCAATTTGGTCACAGGTGAATTCTCCAGTTCTTCTGCCCAATGAGTGTAGAAATTTTCTTAAGGGAGCAGCAAGTATCGATGACAATGTTCAAATAAAATCAACTGTAAAAAGCGCTCTTAAAAATATTGTTTTTAATGATATTTGGTCTCATAACTTTATGGATAAAAAGAACAGAGTCATTCTTGCTTATAACTGGAAACTTAGATCTTTAACAAATTATCTACAGCAACTTGAAATGGAATCGCTTGGTAAGCCAAATAATCCTGAATCAATATTTGGATATACAGGTCAAACAATTTACGGTGGGTTTGGCCCGGCAGCTCAACATTCTTATTTCCAACTTTTACATCAAGGCACCTCTAAAACCTCAGCTGATTTAATTGCAAGCCGAAGCAGTCACTCAGCACTGTTAAATTCTCAGGCTGAGGGGCAATTCAAGCTTCTATCAGGAAAGATCAAATTCAAAAAAGGAATGGATGCTGCCAATAGCAATATTGGAGTAAATTTTTTCTCATTAGATAAGTTAGATCTTTTTTCATTGGGTGCTCTTATAGCTTTTTGGGAATATAGAGTTTTTATTACTGCTGCTATGCTTCAAATTAATGCTTTTGATCAATTTGGTGTAAATGCAGGCAAAAGAGTTGCTAAGAAAATTTTAAATAAGTAGGCTTTTATAATTATTTAATGATCAAAGATTTTTCTCATGTCCCTCAAAAGCCAGGCGTTTACCAGTTTTTTGATAAATCAAAGATCATCTATATTGGCAAAGCAAAAGATCTAAACAAAAGAGTAAGATCTTATTTTACTCCAGCAATTAAAGACAGAAAAACCGAGCAAATTAAAAAGCAAGCTATTAAAGTAGAGACTTTTGCGACGCACTCAGAGGCAGAGGCTCTAATATTAGAACAACAACTCATAAAAGAATATAAACCCAAGTTTAATATTCTTTTGAGAGATGATAAAACTTATCCATTCATCTATTTTTTAGGTTCCCATGATTTTCCTTCTATTCATTTAAAAAGAAGTAAACAGGCAATTGATGAGAATTTCTTTGGACCATATACAAATGCAAGATTAGTTCGTTATCAGATTAAAGAATTGCAAAAAATTTTTAGACTACGTAATTGCTCAAATAGTACGTTCAGCAATCGTTCTAGACCGTGCATTGAGTATCAAATGAAGCGGTGCAGTGCACCATGCGTCAATTTGATAAGCAAGTCTGATTACGCCGACGATGTATATGCTGCAAAACGATATTTAACAACCGAAAAAAAACATATAAAAAAAATTCTCAAAGAAAAGATGCAAAGGCATTCGGATTTACTTCAGTTTGAAGAGGCTGATAGATATAAAAAAAGACTTGATAGTATTATTTCGCTTGAAGATGAAGCATCTATCAATATTCATCCACTAGATATAGATATATGGCACTGTTCTTTTGAGCATAAGACTGGCCTGGCTAAAATATCAGTTAGAGATGGCAAAGTAAGATCTACTAAAACTTATTTAATTGATTCTGATGCATCCTCAGAAATAGATAGTGTTTTTAGAAGAGCGATTTTTCATAATTATTTACATAAAAGTCAGATTCCAAATAAAATACTCATTTCCAATAAGATCTCTGAAAGAAAACTGCTACAAGAGGCACTGGAAAAAATATTCAAAAAGAAAATTAGAATTTTTGTAAAAGCACCTAAAGGCAGCAAAAGTTTTTTAGATTTAGCAAAGTTAAATTCAAAACAAATCTTAATTAACTCAAAGCAACAAGAACCTATCATGAAATCAGCTTTTGATGAATTGAATACAAAATTTAGTCTTAATCTTGCTAAACCAACTTTAGACTGTCTTGACATTAGCCATCATTCTGGAGATAACCCAAAAGCAAGTGTTGTTAGATTTAATTTGAATGGACCCGATAAGCGTTCATATCGTTCATATAATATTCCAAATGATCTAGGAGGAAATGATACGGCATCAATGTCATTTGCTATAAAAAAAAGGCTAGAAAAGAAGAATCAAAATCCCAATATCTTGTTAGTAGATGGCGGCAAAGCCCAATTAAATTCAATTATTGCTGAGACTAAAGATAAAGATATCTTTTTATTAGCAATTGCAAAGGGATTCAAAAGAAAAGCCATGACCGAAACAATTTATTCAATTGATGGACAGTTAGAAATTGATGTCAATTCAAAATTATTTAAATTACTTTCTAAGGCAAGAGATGAGGCTCATAGATTTGCTTTAAAGGCTCATAGAAAATCAAAACAAAAACGAGTTAATTATTCTATTCTCGATGAGGTTAAGGGTATTGGTGCTGTTAAAAAGAACATTTTATTAAATAAATTTGGTTCGATACAGAATATTAAAAATCTCAGCAAAGGAGAATTATTGAGCGTTAAGGGGATAAATGCTATCGATGTTAAAAGAATAAAAAATTTTTTTGACAATAAAAGATTATGAATTCTTAATTATCCCAACATATTTTCCATCAACAAATGTAACCCAATAAGGATAATCATTCATGGATGTGAAATCCTTAAAATGGAGGTTATCTTCGATATCGTCACATATTAGAAACCCTCCCTTTGCAAGATTTTTCATTATCTTAGGATAAGCCCATAATCTGCCATAATAATTTTTATCAGAATCATAATGAACCATATCAACTTTTCTATTAAATTTCTTAAATGCTTTGAGCAGACCATATTTATCTGGTTCTCTGATCAAGAACCAATTCTTTAAATGTTTTTCTTTTACAGCAACTCCTATCATTTGATAGTCTTCTTGTTTTGGCATTGGCATATCAACTGACACTAATAATCCATCATCATCTGAAATCCCATGCAAGATCGCAGAAGCACTCCATCCATAAGCTACACCAGTTTCAATAACATTTTTAAGTTTGAAATAAATTGATAAGTTGTAAATTAAATCTAAATCACCACAGCCACCAAAGTTTGAAATAGATGCCTCAATTTTTCTATTTATTTCATCAAAATAACTTTCTCCAGCAACGTCTTTAAATGAAATAACAGATTTAATCCCTATTTCTTCGAATAATATATCTTTCGAAACCGAATTACTTTCACACCAATCTTTAGCAAGTTTTTTTGAGAAATTATCATCCTTATTTTTTAATATCAAATTTCGTAGTATTAGATCCCATAGTGCTGAGTAAAAATTGGGTCTTAAAATAAACCAAATCAATGTCTTTATATCATCTAACATATTTGTAAGAGGGTTTAATGAATATGAAGATGAATTATACTAAATAAAGAGATATGAACATCAATTTACCCACAAAACTTTCATTATTAAGAATAATTGCCGGCCCAATTATTTTTTATTTCATTGTATCTAATAATTTTTTGTTTGCTTTAGTACTTTTCTTATTAGGTTCAATTACAGACTTTCTTGATGGATTCATTGCTAGGAAGCTTTCACAAGAGTCTGATTTAGGAGCAATAATAGATCCAATTGCTGATAAGATTTTAGTTACATTTACACTAGTTGGGTTGAGCCTAGAGATTGATTTAGCATTTATTAGCCTCTTAATTGGATTAATTATTTCTAGGGATATTTTTGTATCAGGGTTAAGAATGTTTAACTTAAAGAATAATTATAATCATACGGAAGTAACCTTCTTAGCAAAATTAAAGACAGCATTTCAATTTTTTTCGATATCATCTTATTTACTAGCTTTTTACTTAAACCTCTCATTACTCATATTTATCTCACATTTTCTTCTAACATTTGCATGCTTACTTACTCTAAAGACCGGACTTCATTACACAAAAGCAAGTTTAAGTGGATTGAGCAATTAAAACAGTTACAATACTGAACTTAAATTTTATAAGCATTGCCAGTTTGAAGAATATGACTAAATGGCTGGATGGCAGAGTGGTTATGCAGCGGCCTGCAAAGCCGTGTACGCCGGTTCGATTCCGGCTTCAGCCTCCATTATTTTTAAAAACAGGAGGCAGGGCAAAGTTCATTCACATGTATAAATATGGCATGGAAAGAATTCTCGAGCATGGTTCAATATGGATTTGATGAAATGTATGAAGACTCTTTTTAGTTTTATAGAAACTTAAATTGATTTAAATTTCTTTCCAATTATATGTATCTTTGTATGTGCATTTTTCGCAGATACCTACCTTTTCAAGCTTCTTTTTTTTATGAAATTGCCTGACTTTATTGAGTTCATCACCTTCCCATAGATCCTTAATTGTACTAACTTCTTTTTCAGGAAAATTATGAGTAGGAGGTATTTCTACAGCTTGCAATAATTCAAAGCCTTGATGTTTCTTTTCAACCTTGCCCATTATTTCTCTGTAAGGTTTATCAGGATCATCAAAACTTTCATTTGAAAGGAAACCTACTGGATGTGTGCTTCCCCAATCATAACAACACATACCTGCTCTTCCATCGTAAGTAACCATTAACCTTTGATATATTTGTTGACATGGCTTTCTAGATTCGGAAATCCACATTTTACCCATTGAATCTTTCATATATGGAGAATCTTTTGGCAGTCCCAATGAATCACAAACTTCATAGTATTTTTTAAACTCTTTGGTGAGTGCGTCGATGAGGTTTCTGTAAATACCTATACTGAAAGGGGTGGTTCATTGTCTGAATTAACTGAAAAAGAGCTTAA
>MDTB01000831.1_pt1 | contig 14312 bp, 15 predicted proteins | sample 811161 | NCBI WGS metagenome assembly MDTB01 (sample SAMN05326650, study PRJNA326480) | marine metagenome | isolation source: seawater | place: Mediterranean Sea | collected 2009
CAATCAAAAAACCTAAGGGTAGAAAACAACACCTTATCCTCCAATAATAACAAACTTCAAAAAGAAGTCGACGGTTTAGAGAAACAACTCGCTCTGAATAAACAACAAATGGCCCGTTTGGAAATTGATAAAGAAAACCAAGGCACACGACTAAAAGAGATAGAAGCTATAAATAAAAGTAAGGATGAACTAAATAGGTCACTGGAAGACACCGAGGATTCTTACCGGAGTGAAATTGCTACACTTGAGAATGAGGTTCTTCGCCTATCTGGAGTCGAGGGCTTACTTAAGGAAAGAAACTTAAATAACGAAAGAGAAAATGAGTTACTTGAAGCCAGAGTTCGTAACGCTAATGTTAATGCTGAAGCACTTCAAGAGGAGGTTGATTCGTTACGGGATTTATCGAATGAATTAAAGTTCGAAGTAAGAAGAAAAAATGAGCAACTGGCAGATTTAAATTCCCTCAATGAAAATCTCACTAGCGAAACCGAAGAAATCAGAAAGCGGAATCAAAATTTGCAGTTTTCAGACTCGTCCATGAAAGGAGCACTTTCTAGCCTAAAATCAGAGTTAAATTCATTGGGCTTAGAAGAAGCTAAAATTTCAGATAAAATGAATAGTCTTAGGGATGCTAATGAAATGCTTTTATCAAAAGTTAAAATCCTTGAGGCTGAAAATGATGGAATGAAGCAAGCAATCGATCTAATGAGAATTGAGGTACAAGATATGAACGCGAATGAACAAGCCCTCGTTAATAAATTAAGGGATATTGATTTCCAAAATAAACAACTTTTAAAAGAATCAAGCTCAATGGATGGTGAGACTAAGCTTTTTAAAGATAAAGTTAGGCAACTCGAGATACAATTAAGCCAGGCAGTTGCAAACGAACGTATTTTAAATGAAAACTTAAGATCTTCAGAGGAAAGTGTTGCTCAACTTTCAAGCAAACTTAACAGTGTTGTGGACAAAGAGTCCAACGAATATTCTAAGCTTGCTCAGGAAGTTCAATTTCTTCAATCCCAACTCAATAATATTGTCGGTCAGGAAATGGCCTTACAGGGTAGCATCAAAAACCTTGAAGCAGAAAACATTAGGCTTAACAATGAACTCCAAAGTACAAGGGGAGAAATGAATGACTATACACGGGAGATTTCAATATTAAACGAGTCGAACAATAGACTCATGAATGAAATTGAGTCTACTCAGAATATGAGAGTTAGACTCAGGAATGATATAATTGGAGTAATAGATCAAAATGATCAAGTGCTCCCCAAGGGCTTCTGATCAACTTGTTGTTTAGTTTTCTGTAAATTCTCCCATCTTCCTAAACTTATCATACCTTTGATCAACAAGTTTTGTTGCACTCAACACAGATAATTCACTTAAATTTGACGCTATAGATTTACTAATGCTGACTGAAGTCAAATCCCAGTTTCGATGAGCACCACCAATTGGCTCTGGTATAACTTCATCAACTATTCCCAATTTCAATAGTTCAGAAGCGTCCAATTTTAGTGCTTCTGCAGCATTTGATGAAAATGCACGGTCTTTCCACAAAATGGCAGCACACCCTTCTGGCGAAATTACCGAATAGTAAGCATTTTCAAGAATTAAAACTTTATTCGCGACAGCAACTCCTAAGGCTCCACCAGAACCACCTTCCCCTATCACCAATGCAACTATTGGGACTTTAAGTGATGCCATTTCTCTAAGATTAACCGCAATCGCTTCAGCAACATGCCTCTCCTCCGCACCAATCCCAGGGAAAGCACCGGGCGTATCAACTATCGAGATAATGGGAAGACCGAATTTGTTGGCTAAATTCATTAACCTTAATGCTTTTCTGTATCCTTCGGGATTCGGACAACCGAAATTTCTTTTTAAATTATCTTCCGTATTTCTTCCTTTTTGTTGAGCAATGACCATAACGCTTGCACCTTCAAATCTCGCAACGCCTCCCACAATTGCTAAGTCATCTTTAAAAGATCGGTCACCGTGCAGTTCTTCAAAATCACTAAAGATTTTTTCTATATAATCGAGGGAATAGGGACGATTAGGATGCCGTGATAGTTGAACTTTTTGCCACGGAGTAAGGTCTGAATAAACATGGCGTTTGGTTTGCTCGATTTTCTTTTCTATCGCTTTAATCTCAGTGGAGAAATCAAGATCTGAGTCATGAGAGGACTTAACAATCTCCTCGAGTTGTTTTTCTAAATCCAACAAAGGTTTTTCAAACTCTAAACTATGCTTTTTCATATTTTGATGTAAACTTTTTCATGAAGATGCGGGTACTTTTTAACAATCGTTATTCCCATTAAATTTCTTACAATAAAAAACTAAAAGGTAAACTTGGTAAAGTGATTAAAAAATTTGCTTAAAAAGAATCCGATTCATCATCTTTCAACTCTTCTTTCCACCCTAAAATTCGTGCCGCAGATGTTGCTTCCTCCGCTCCATCCTTATCTCCCTTTTTCACTAAAATTCGGGCAAGACTTACCAATGAGGCTAGATCCTTTGGGTCAACCCGTAGTGCTTGACGGCAAAAAGACTCTGCCTCATGAACTTGATCGAGTGATAGACTTACTTCCGATATAGCACGCAGGGCTTCCAGGTTAGAAGGTGCAGAACTCAATACATTATTTAAAAGGTCTCTCGCTTCGATTTCATCTCCTAATGCAAAAGCCAAAACTGCATCGTCAACCATTTCACTAATCTGTTTTGCATCCATAATTACAAGGTTTAGATAATAATATCTACAGGCAAGAAGAAAAGAATAAGGAGCGCTAAAACCTTGTCAGTTTATATGTTTAGATACATCATTAAAATAAATTACCTAACCCTAGTTCACACGACATATGCTCTCAAATAATTTAGAATTTAAAAAACTCCTTTTGCTTCACGGCAAAGATAGAAGAAAGCAATCTATGGAAACTGAATTAGAAAATTTGCCACATTCTATTTCTCACATCGAATCAAAAATTGAGATTGAAAATGCTACTATTGCTTCGGCAACTCAAGAACTTAGGAACTTAGAAATTGAAAGTAATTCTCTAGAAAATGAAATTAATTCAATATCAGAACAAATCGTTCGTCAAAAAAACAAACAGTTAGAAGTTAAGAAGAACGAAGAATATCAAGCACTTGAAAATGAAATTACCGGTTTGATTGACCAGCAATCTCTCAAGGAAGACGATCACATTAAAATACTCTTAAAACTTGATGATGCAAAAGAAACTTCAAAAATTGCCAAAAGTAAAATCTGCGAAAAAGTTAAGCTTCTCGAGGTTGATAGAAAAAACCTTTATGAAAAAGGCACTGAATTAAAATCTGAAATCGATAGACTTAATTCCGAAATTGAAGAAACTTCTTCCGACATTAATGAAGGTCTTCTTCTTGGTTATGCAAGAACGAAGAAAGTTGTTTCCCGACCACCGTACATTGCACCCCTCGAGGAACAAAAATGCTCTGGTTGTAATTTGCGAGTATCTAACGATGTAGCATCTTCAGTTCTCGTTGAGAAAAAATTAACTCATTGTGATCAATGTGGACGAATTGTTTATTTTGAACGTTAAAAAAACAATTCACGATTACAGACCTTTTTTAAATTTCCGGGAAGCGGTCATTCGCTGTTTTCACTTCGGTAAAAGCAGAGGAAAGTCCGGACATCATAGGGCAGAATTCCTCGTGAAAACGAGGGGGACTTACTTTAAAATAAGTCCACGGCTAGTGCAGCAGAAAATAAACCACCCTGATTTCAGGGAAAGGGTGAAAAGGTGGGGTAAGAGCCCACCGCCACAAAGGCAACTAAGTGGGCAATGTAAACCCAATTCGATGCAAGGCGAAATAGGAAACCGGGTTGCCCGCCCATTGGTTTCGGGTACGCCGCACCTTCACTCCAGAAGGATTAATGTAAATTAATAGATAAATGAATGATAGATTGACTTATGTCATAAACAGAATCTGGCTTACAGCTTCCCGGAATCTTTTTCAATTGACGAATTTGATAAAATAAGAAAAATAGATTTACTTATGGCAAATACAAAGTCAGCAATTAAAAACATACGTAAAACCCGAGCACGCTACCAACAAAATCGTGCCGTTATGAGTAGATTGAAAACTTTAGAAAAAAAGTTTCACTCAGCGATTGATTCCAAGGATTTAGAATCTTCAACATTAGCATCCAAATCTTTTATTTCTGCTTTGGAAAAGGCCACAAAATCTTCTTTGGTACACCCAAATAAAGTCTCTCGAAAAAAATCAAGATCCGCTAACCTACTAGCATCTTTAAAATCTTAATTGACGGCATTTAAATATGCCTTGAATCATTCTCATCTTTTTGAGAGTAACCACTTTCCTGTCTTTCGTGGTTAACTTTATTCTTTTTTAAGTAAGCTTCGTGTATATCGTTTGCATTCATTCCCATAACCTGAGCCAATGATATCAGGAAATGGAATAAATCAACGATTTCTACCTTGGCGTTCTGCTTATCAAAATCCTGATATTTAGCCCACCATTTCCATGGTACTGAGTCTGTGAGCTCAGCTAATTCCTGCTGCATAGCCCTGACATAATTCAGAATCCATTTTGCCCGATCTTCGTCGGACAAATCACTCATATCAACACCAATTCTTTTATTGAGTTGCTCTTGTAATTCAAAAATATTTTCTAATTTATCCATAAAGGTATATATAAAGAATCAATTTACAACCTTTAGCAAGTGGTTTTAAACGAGTGTAGTTTTAGACCCTTCCTGTAATCAACTACTGTGATCAGAAATTCATTAAATTTGACTCTTCTTTTGTTGTAAGAAGTCATTTTCTCTGTTCTTTATTAATTATCGCTTTGAAGTATCAAGTTAGCAACTTGAATGTATCAACTTAGCAACTCGAATTAATCCCTTTTACTTAACCTGTCCAATTATTATGAAATCTAGACTTCGCTCACGATGGTATCGTCCAAATGAAAAACCACTGGAATCTCCTGGTGGAAATAATAAAAATGCGGAGCCTTTTGGTGAGATTCAAAGCTCAGAATCCAAACTTGTTGACGACCTCTCAAAAGTAAAAGTTCCCCAATCGAGAGAAACTCGGAATTATTCAAAAAATAGCGACGACACGAGGGGCAGTACCCATAAAAGTCGACCAAAACACCAGAAAAAGACAAGAGATAGAAACGATAAACACTCGAATAATTCGGAGAATAGAAATAACAGTAAGAAAGATTATTCAAATAAAAATCATAGATCAGATGACCCGAATTACAAACCGCGACGAAGGAGAAAAAAGTCTTATTCCGAAGATAGTAAAAAAGATAGGTCTCCAAAAAACAAGAATAGGCAAACTGAGAAGAAATTACCTAAGAAATCTGGTATTAGCGGCTTTTTATCGAAAATTTTCGGAGGGTAATGCTAAACTAATAGGACCTTCAGTCCTAACTAAATGGAAGTATTAAGAATTTGTGGTGAAATTCCCCTTCAAGGGGAAGTCAATATAAGTGGATCCAAAAACGCAGCACTACCTCAATTTGCGGCAACCTTATTAAGTCACGAAAAAAGCATTCTAAAAAATGTCCCAGACCTAAGTGATGTCCAGTTTATGGGTAAAATCATTTCTGAACTCGGAGCAGATGTAAACCAATTAGATAAAACGACATGGGAAATTAATCCCGCAAATATTTCACATTGTGCACCTTACGAATTAGTTCGAAAAATGAGGGCTTCAATATGCTTACTTGGACCCCTTGTTGGCAGATTAAGAAAAGCAGAAGTTCCTATGCCGGGTGGGTGCGTAATTGGACAAAGGCCAATAGATTTACATGTGCGTGCATTGGAAGGGCTAGGTGCGACTGTAGAGCTTGATAAAGGGAAAGTCGTAGTTGATGCCATCAACCTTAAGGGAAGTCATATATTTCTTGGTGGAAGAAACGGAAGTACTGTTACCGGGACATCCAATGCAATAATGGCAGCCGTGCTAGCACCTGGAACGACAAAAATAGAAAGTGCGGCTTGTGAACCTGAAATCATTGACCTTTGCAATATGCTCGCAAAAATGGGGGCAATGATAAGAGGGATTGGCTCCCATATCTTGCAAATTGATGGAGTAACTCATCTCCACGGTTGTACCCATGAGGTTATACCAGATCGAATTGAAGCTGCAACATACGCTATTGCTGCAGCTATCACGAAGGGAAATATTCTCATAAAGAATGTATGTACTGAACATTTGGGAAGCTTCATCAATTTAATCAACGAAATTGGAGTTGCCGTAAATAATTCGGGATTCAACCAAATTTCGGTTAAGGCTGAACAACAAAGCATCCAATCATTTGAAGTGATTACTTTACCCTACCCTGGATTCCCAACTGATTTACAAGCTCAATGCTGTGCACTGGCATGTAAAGCCCAAGGAACGAGCATCTTAACTGAGCGAGTGTACCCTAGTCGGTTCATGCATGTACCCGAGCTCTTAAGAATGGGTGCTGACATTTCGATGGAAGGAGCTAGTTGTATGGTAAAAGGCGGTATAAACCTAATTGGTGCTCCTGTTATGGCTTCTGATTTAAGGGCAAGTGCAGCACTTATACTTGCTGGGTTGGCTGCAAAAGGAAAAACCTGGGTTCAAAGAATATACCACCTCGACCGGGGGTATGACTCATTTGAGAAAAAACTTCAGGCTTTGGGTGCAAACATTGAAAGAGTACCAGAAAGTAAACTCCCAAAATCTTTTTAGAAGAATTGAAATATTTATGACGATGGAAGATAGTTCAGACAAGAATGATATGAATGAGGAGTATCATGCAGTTCCTAGCGAATTGGATGCAGCGTTACGCCCACCCTCATTTGCAGATTTTACAGGTCAACAAAAAACCATTGAAAGACTGGAGGTTATGGTAGGTGCCGCAGTAAAGAGAGAGGAACCACTTAAACATATTTTACTTTGTGGACCACCCGGTCTTGGAAAGACAACTTTAGCACACATAATTGGGAAAGAATTAAAAAGAGATGTGCGAATAACATCCGGTCCAGTTATTGATAAACCTGGAGATTTAGCTGGATTATTAACCAATCTTCAGGAAGGTGATGTCTTATTTATTGATGAGATTCATCGTATCCCCAAAACCGTGGAAGAATATCTTTATTCCGCAATGGAAGATTATCGTATCGATATAATGATTGATCAGGGACCAAATGCAAGGAGCGTAAGACTTGACATCCCTAGGTTTACACTAGTTGGGGCGACAACCCGGGTTGGATTACTCACCTCCCCTATGAGGAGTCGTTTTACCCTTCAATCAAGACTTGATTATTATAACCGAGAAGATTTAACAAAAATTGTCCTTAGAAGTTGCGCATTGCTTAATTGTATAATTTCCAAAGATGGGGCGGATGAAATTGCAGGTCGTGCAAGAGGAACTCCCCGCATCGCAAACAACTTAATTCACTTTACAAGGGACTACACACAACAAAGATCTGACGGCAAAATATCTCGGGAAATCGCCAGCCAAGCTTTAGAACTACTCGAAATTGATGGCAAAGGCCTCGATGAAATGGATAAAAGAATTCTCCGAATGATCGGGGAAAATTATAAAGGTGGTCCAGTTGGTCTCGGAACAGTTGCTGTTGCAGTAGGCGAAGAAGAACACACATTGGAAGAAGTGCATGAGCCCTTTCTCATTCAGGAAGGTTATCTAAAACGAACATCTCAAGGCAGAATGTTGACTCAAAAAGGATGGGATATAACAGGTCTATCGAATAATCAAACCACTGATTCAGGACAAACTTCTTTTATTTAGAAGGAAATTTTGAATAAAAGCAAAAAGATGTCTAAAAGAAAGACTTACTTCTTCAGCATGATTTGCTAGAAATTCTTTGATTTCTAAGTAAGTAAAATTCTTAATTCTATTTATTTCAAGAGGATCAAATATTATTTCTCTTTCGTAAAAAAGTGTATAGACTCGAACAAATTCGTTTCCCGTTTCCTTACATGGACTGCATCGAAAGATTTCATTAAAAGAATCTTTTACAACTTTAATACCTAGCTCTTCCATACATTCCCGAACTGCAGCTTCTAGATAGCTTTCACCAGCATCGACATGCCCGGAACAACTACTTGTCCATAAAAATGGGTCCAAATCTTTTGTTGAGGAACGTTTCTGCAATACCCACTCCCCGGATGGCCTCTGAATCATTATGTGTACAGCCCTGTGTAAAGCACCTCTTTTGTGCACAAAGGATCTAGTCTCCTGCCCGACAACCTGATCGGATAAATCAACTACATCAAACATCTCATTCATCTATCCTAGGAATTAAATTTAGTTTATGGTTGGCTATTAGTCGGTGAACACATTATGCAAATAGAAAATGGATGTTCATTTCAAAATTCTTGGTTCCAGTAGTTCGGGTAATTCTGCTCTTTTACAAGTATCAGATAGTACTATTTTGATTGACGCAGGTATGTCTGGCAAGAAATTAGAGTTACTTTTAAAGAAACAGGATGTAAGTGCAGATGCATTGGATGCAGTATTCTTGACTCACGAACACAATGACCATTCAGCTGGAGTTCGCGGATTATCCAAATTTAAAAGACTACCCTTCTACGCAAACCAAGACACAATCCAAGCCATTCAAACAAAATTACAAACAAGACCGAATTGGAGAATTTTTGAAACTGGAAAAGCTTTCACATTTGGACCATTTACTATCCACCCTTTCAGTGTACCCCATGATGCATATGACCCTGTTGGTTTTTATTTTGAATGGGGAAAAGATGACCTTTTTGAACCTCCTTCCAGCTTGGCTTGGGTAACTGATCTGGGCTTCGTCCCAACTTTAGTGCGTGAAAAAGTTCGGAAAGCAAAAATCCTTGTAATTGAAGCAAATCATTGCTCGAAAATGCTCGAAAATGACAACAAGCGTCCTTGGAGCCTAAAGCAACGAATTCGTGGCAGGCATGGGCATCTATCCAATGACAGCACATTTGAAATGCTACAGTCAATAAAAGGTTCTTGCTGGGAAAAAGTGTTTTTAATGCACCTGAGCAAAGACTGTAATAACATTCAGAAAGTACAGGAACGATTTTCCGAATTAAATGGACATGGATCAAAATTCTCTACCTTCATTATCGATCCATGCTCAGCACAAACAATACCTCTATGAAAAAACTACTTCGACAAACTAAAGTTATCGCAACCATTGGCCCCGCAACAGAAAGCGAAGAGATGCTGGAAGCAATTATCAAGGAAGGCGTTGATGTCTGCCGAATTAATATGGCTCATGCCGACCACAACTGGGTAAGAGATATCTCTGCAAAAATAAGATCCGTTGGAAAAAGGCTGAATCGTGAACCTGCAATCATGATGGATGTAAAAGGACCAGAGATTCGCACCGGCTACTTACAGGAAGAGGTTCATCTTAAAGAAAATGATCCACTCGATATAATATTTAAAGCACAACCTGTTCCGCCAATCTCGGACGGAGTATGGCAAATAGAAGTCAACTATGACAAACTTCCAAGTCACTTGAAGCAAGGTGATACTATTTTATTAGATAACGGACTGATTCGGCTTCTCGTAATCGAATCATCTCCAGAAAAAGTGAGGTGTAATGTATCACAGGACTGCACTCTCAAAAGCAGAAGGCATGTAAATCTACCAGGTATAGAAACTGATCTGCCATCCCTCACTGAAAAAGACAGAAGGGACTCACTGGTAGGAATAGAATGCAACCATGATTATTTTGCCCTCTCCTTTACCCGCGACGGGGATTCAATTGATTTATTTAGGCATTTTCTTCGTGAAAATGGTTCAGAAGCCCAAATCATAGCTAAATTGGAGGATCAACAGGGTGTATCCAACATAGATGAAATTATTTCTGCCTCAGATGCGATCATGATTGCAAGAGGAGACCTGGGGATTGAATGTGCATTCGAAGACCTGCCTGTCATTCAAAGAAAAACAGTCGGGGCCTGCTTAGCAAATGGAAAACCGGTTATAGTTGCGACCCATATGCTCGAATCCATGATCGAATCCCCAGTGCCAACCCGAGCAGAAATAAGTGATGTGGCAAATGCTGTTTTTGAAGGTGCAGACTGTCTTATGCTAAGTGGCGAAACCACAACTGGCAAGCAACCGGTGGAATGCATAAATTTACTCAACCGCGTTGCCTCGAGAATTGAATCGGAAATTACACCTGGATTAAGTGAGGAACTTAAATTATTTCGCCCTAAAGCCAAAATGCTTAAATCCGCGGCAATGCTTGCAATGAAAATGAAAGATTCAGCGGTTTTAGTCTTTACGCGGAGTGGAGATCTTGCATCAAAACTTGGTGCATTAAGGCCCAATGGAGCACCTTTATTTGCATTTACTGATGTGGACGGACTTCATCGCAGGCTTCGACTAATTTGGGGCATTGAGCCATTTCTAATGTCATTCAATGATGATCCAGAACTAACAATTAAACATGCCATTGAAAAATTGAAAAACGAAAATTGGGTCAAAAAAGGAGATCAATTAGTTACCGTAACAAATGTTTTTGCAGGTGGAAAAGTTGTAGAAAGCATACAACTTCGTGAGGTCGAGTAGAAAAGACAAGAAGCCAACTTGACCGTTATCTTTTCCTCCAAAGCTGGACGATTGAAAACAATAAAATAACAACAAAAGGTATTCCGCTCGCTTGCCATTCCTTTAATATTCCTTTCTCCCCCAAAGCATCACAAAGTGTACGTAAAATATAAAATACAGAAATCCAAATTATTGAAATACCTACAATTATACCAGTTGATGATTGCTGCCTATTGATTGAAATTGCTAAGGCGCATAAAGCGGCTAGTAGACAGGCTGGAGCATTCCAAAAAAGTTGTGCTCTCCTTAATCGATATGGATGAATTTGTGATGATTTTTCCGAAGGAAATTCGCTAATTAGCAAATTCAACTCTTTAAAGCTTAGGCTTTTGGGCTCTGATCGTAGTAGAGCAAATGGTTGAGGATCATCTTTAATTTCAGGTAAATAAAGGGTTGGGAATTCTTTCTTAAACCTAGGTCTAAAGGTATCAGGACCCGAAGGGTCTAGCTCGAAGGAAGGAGAAGATTCCCAAGCAATATGCTCATTTGAAAGAATTGGAGTTCCCCTCGATGTTAAAAAACCAAGAAAATATCCATCCTTGAGTTCCCAGCCCTTTTCTGAGAAAAAACCAGTTTTAGCTTTTATACGAAAAAGATCATTACCCCTTTCATCATAAGAATATAAATAGACTCCATGAGCTTCATTGTTTTGGGGATCATAGTTATTAAAGTACCAAGTTCTCTTTTCAGCATCAAATTTCATATGAAAAGATTTGATTTCTTTTACATTATTTTCGGGTGACCACCCAAAAGAATTGTCAAAAAACCTGGCAAAAATTTTATCGTCTTTGCATAACCAAGAAAAGACACAACATAAAAAGGACATGATTAAGATTGGCCGACAAATATAAAAAATTGAAATCCCTGAAGCATCCATGGCTAATAATTCCCTATTTTTACCTAAATTTGAAATGGTAAATATTGTCGCTATGAAACAGCTTATGGGGAAAAGCCAGGATAAGTATGAAAACGCCAAGTAGATAAACTCTTGCAAGCATACAACCAAAGAATTCGCGAAAAATTTCGTTGAGTAATCGCTTAAGAATTGCAAAAAGAGTAGCGAGTAAAGAGCCAAAAAAAACAGTACAAACCATTTGGTCCATTCAGTCGCCAAGTACCTATTAATTATTTTCAAGTTTGAATGTTAAAATTAAAATCGTGATTACTTTTCACTAGCAATATAAAAAGATTCAACTGCTAAATTCTAATTGTCTATCATTATCTTTTTTTGCGATAATGAGAATTCATGAAGAAAAACACCCTATTCCATCTAATAGTTCTTTTGTTTTTAAGTACCAAACTATGCCTTGGTAAAAGCACAGAATCGAATATCGACTGGCAGGAAAAAGTGGATCATTTCTTTGGAGAATCAATCGTTTCGCCACTAGCAGAGCTATTTTTTTGGCCGATTCCAGGTATCCAACTCCCCCTCGTTGTAGCGTGGTTACTTGGAGGAGCTATTTTCTTTACGCTCAGAATGAGGTTTGTGAACATCAGATTATTTAAACATGCAATTGAATTAATAAGAGGAAAACATGACACAGGGGATAAAAAAGGGGAAGTAACTCATTTCCAGGCATTAACAACGGCTTTATCTGCAACTGTGGGACTAGGAAATATTGCAGGCGTTGCCATAGCGATTGGAACTGGTGGACCGGGGGCAACATTTTGGATGATATTAGTTGGGTTTCTTGGTATGTCATCAAAATTTACTGAATGTGTACTCGGTCAAAAATATAGAAAAGTCCGAAAGAACGGTAAAATTATGGGAGGTGCCATGCACTACCTCTCTGATGGACTCAAAGAAATCAACTGCAAACATCTTGGTGGTTTTTTGGCAGGATTATTTTGCCTGCTTTGCATTGGCGGATCATTCGGGGGTGGCAATGCGTTTCAAGTTGTCCAATCCCTGGACCTCATCAAAGGTGTTTTCCCTGTTTTATCAGAATATCCTTGGATTTACGGATTAGCACTCTCGATACTTGTCGGGCTCGTGATACTTGGTGGAATAAAAAGTATTTCAAAAGTTGCGTCTCTGATTGTTCCTTTCATGTGTGGAATTTATCTGCTGGCTTGCATCTTTATTCTTTTTTCCCTTTCTGAAAAAATCCCCAGTGCAGTAAGTCTGATTTTTGAGGAAGCTTTTAACCCTCAATCTGCATTCGGTGGCTTTTTAGGGGTGTTAATTATAGGTGTAAAAAGAGCCGTATTCTCAAATGAAGCAGGTATTGGTTCTGCCGCTATCGCTCATTCTGCAGCGAAAGTATCCCATCCCGTTGAAGAAGGAATTGTTGCTTTGCTTGAGCCGTTTATCGATACCATAATAGTATGCTCAATGACTGCATTGGTTATCATTGTTACTGGGTCGTACCTAGATCCATCTAATCAAACTTTTATTGAAAATAACCAAGGTGGTGCCCTTACCTCTGCTGCGATGGCGAGCGTTATAAGTTGGTTTCCTTATGTGCTTTCAATCGCGGTTTTCTTGTTTGCTTTTTCAACCATGATTTCATGGTCCTATTATGGCGAAAGGTGTTGGACATGGATGTTTGGAGATAGGTCCTCTATAATTTATAAAATAATCTTTCTGATATTCACATTTTTGGGTTCAGTTATTACTGCGACTAATATTCTAAACTTCAGTGATCTTATGATATTAGGAATGGCATTCCCAAATATTCTCGGTCTTCTTCTGCTAAGTGGTAAAGTTAAAAAAGAACTTACTGACTATGAAGATGGTATTCTAAAAAAAGAAAATTTTTGATAATAAAGAAAATTATTTTGACAAACAGTCATCCTATTTATTAATTATATAATTCAACCATTTGATTTAATCATACCCTTTTTTAACTCATACTCTTTTTAAATCATACCCTTTTAAAATTATGGCAGACGAAACAGTAAATATTTCAGACTCAGAAGAGTCAAAAGCTTCCCTTTCTCGGTTGTTAAAAGCAATTGAAGGTTGGGCAACAAAGGAAAGTCAAAAAGGTGAACTAGAACTTACTGCTTTTAGTGCTGCTTTGGCATCAGGCATAATTTCCTTTCATGATTTCACATCCAAAGACTGCAGAAACAGCCAAAACTTGATTGGTGCCGTGGCAAAAGCAAAACAGCACATTGATAAAGAACACAAAAAGTTTGATGCTGAGATTGATAAAATGCACATCAAATTTGCTCAGGAAATGGAAGAATTAGATCTTAAGATCATTCGTGATCGAAAAGAATTTAAGCAATACTTAATTTCTGTTATTTATGCAGAAGAGTACAACAAATTGCGTTTGGCTCTGACCAATATTTACGAAACTTTAGACGCCAAGGCTAATTACAATGCACCAACTACTTAGATAAATTTATCCGTCAGGTACTTTGTATCCAACTATTTTAAAACTAAGTTTATACCCAAGTATAGCCAAACTGGAATTGATACTAGGCAAGCGACCATAGTTGCCAATATTGCCCTCATTGCAGTATTGGTATCAGCATCGTAGGTCTTAACGATTACAATTGCAAAAATGCCTGCGGGCATTGCAGCCTGCACAAGTAAAATATGCTGTAACCAGCTTATTTCATTTGGTATGGAACCCTTCCATGCATAAAGAAACATAAAACCTGGGACGATAAGAAGCCTCACTAAGATAGCTGAAATCTCAACCTTACACCCACTAGACACCTTGAAATTTTTAAGCAAATCA
>MDTB01175026.1_pt1 | contig 14312 bp, 15 predicted proteins | sample 811161 | NCBI WGS metagenome assembly MDTB01 (sample SAMN05326650, study PRJNA326480) | marine metagenome | isolation source: seawater | place: Mediterranean Sea | collected 2009
AAGCATCAGTTTCTTTTAAAATTTTTAAGGACTCTTTGTATGAAAGCATACTTTTTCTTTTTGTGACGAATTACTTTAAATTTTAAATCTTCTTGTTTCAATTGACTTATCAAGTTTGTAAAGTTTTTTAAATCTTTTATTTGAAGGTCAAATAGAAATTGTAGATAATCTTTACCTCTTTTTGTTAATTCAATATTAATAATATTAGCATCATTTAGTCCTATTAAAGTACTCACTTTTCCTAATATCCCAGGTTTATGGGGCAATTCAATTGATAGAGTTGAGGTATATTCTTTTAATTTTGAATCATTTTCTAAAAGTTTACCCTGCCAATATTTTCTAATAGATGCTCTTGCTTTTCCTGTTTTGCTAGATGAGAGCCAATGAAGTGAAGGTGAAACTTTTTTTGATGTTATTATCTTAATCATATCTCCATTATTTAGTTTAGATTGGAGAGCTGAAGATTTTCCATTTATTTCACAGCCTATTGCAGTATCTCCAATTTTTGTATGTACAGCATAGGCAAAATCTATTGGTGTGGCTTCTTTAGGTAGTTTTATAACTGCACCTTTGGGAGTAAAACAAAAAACATTTTCTTGAAACATTTGAAGTTTTGTAAATTCAAAATAGTGCTCGGGGCTTCCTCCTGTTTCAATTATCTCAACAAGGTCTCTTAACCAATCATATTCCTTCCATGATAGTTCTGAAAATTTTTCAGATGATTTATAATTCCAATGAGACGCGATCCCCCTTTCAGCAAATTCATGCATTGGCTTTGTCCTAATTTGTATTTCAATTCTTTTTTTCATCGGACCGATGATTGCAGTATGTATTGACTTATATTGATTAATTTTGGGTGTTGATATGTAATCTTTAAATTTTCCAGGTATAGCCGAATATTTATTATGAAATAATCCTAATGTTATGTAACAATCGTTGATATTATTAACTATTACTCTGAAACCGACGATATCAGTAAGTTGTTCAAGTGAGATTCTTTTATTTTGCATCTTACGCCAAATTGAAAATGGAGTTTTTTCTCTTCCTGTTATTTCACCTTCAATATGATTTGATTTCAAAAGCTTTTTTAATTCATCAGAAACATTTTTGATCACATCGTCTCTTTTATTTTTAATAAAAGTGAGTCTATTTAAAATTAAATTCCTAGCTTCAGAATTTAATATAGAAAAAGATAAATCTTCTAACTCGTCTCTAATTGTATTCATTCCCATCCGGTCCGCCAATGGCGCATAAATTTCCATTGTTTCTTTTGCTTTTCTGATTTTTTTACTTTCGTCTTTAACGAAATGAATAGTTCTCATATTATGCAATCTGTCAGCTAATTTTACCAGTAACACCCTAATATCTTTTGATGTAGCAAGTATCAATTTTCTAAAATTTTCTGCTTTTGAATTTTCAACTGCTTTTTCTTCTAAAGCAGAGATTTTTGTTACTCCCTCAACCAAATCTGCAACTTCTTTTCCGAATTCTTTTTTTACTGTCTCATAAGTTGCTTTTGTATCTTCTACAGTATCATGAAGAAGACCAGTTGTTATAGTAGCGCTATCTAGCTTTAATTCTGTAAGTATGCTTGCTACAGCAACTGGATGACTAATATAAGGGATACCTTCGTCTCTTTTTTGGTTTTTATGGGCGCTTAGTGCAAAATTATAAGCCTTTGATAGAGCTTCTGGATTCAAAAATCTATTATAGGATTTAACTTTTTTTATTAATTCATCGTTATTTAACATCGTTCTTTTTTATATCATTTTGCGACAATTTTGTAATCTCATTATTATTTAAGTTTTTAATTAAGATGTCTATGGGTGTTTTAGATACAGGATGTATCCAATTAGGGCAAATCTCCATTAGAGGGTATAATACAAAATTTCTAACTGATATAGATTGATGAGGAATTTTAAGTTCAATATTTTCTAAATTAAGATTTAAAACTTTTTTGTTATAATCAATAATATCAATATCACAGGTTCTTGGATCGTTTTTTTTTTATCCTTTTTCTCTCAATTTTTTCTTCGATTAATAATAAAGTTTTCATTAAGTCCTTTGGGGTTAGGATTGTATTAACAGCCACTACGATATTAATAAATTTTGGTTTTTCCCTATCAGGATAAGAAAAAGTCTCATAATAACTAGATTGTTTAATTATATTAATTTTTTTTTCATTTAAAAATGAAATTGCTAATTTTATATTTGTGAATCTATCGCCAAAGCTTGATGATAAATTTGATCCAATTCCAAGATAAACCATTATTTATTTCTACTTAATATCCTAGCTTGCTCTCTTTCCCAATCCTTCTTTTTTTTAACATTTCTTTTGTCATAAAGTTTTTTACCTTTAGCTATTGCAAGCTCAATTTTTGCTTTTCCTTTTTTAAAATATACTTTTGTTGGTACAATTGTTAATCCCTCTCTGTTAATTTTTCCTATAATTTTATTGATTTCTCTTTTATTAAGTAAAAGTTTTCTCATATCTCTAGGATTATGGTTATTATAACTGGATTCTTTATACAAAGGTATATGTGAATTAATTAAATAAATTTCACCATTATTATCTGTTGCATAAGCATCTGTTATATTTGCTTTTCCATCTCTAAGAGATTTTACTTCTGAACCTTTTAAAACTATACCTGCTTCTATTAACTCGTGAAAAAAAAAATTAAATCTTGCCTTTCTATTATTGCAGACAATTTTTATCCCAGTATTTTTTCTTGCTTTCATTAAAGCAGATTTGCAATTTTTAAGGCAGTCTCTATTTCTTTTTTTGATTTATCTGTCACTCTAACCAAGGGTAATCTTACTTCATCAGATGATAAATTTAACAAACTTGCAGCATATTTAACTGGACTAGGATTGCTTTCAATAAAAAGTGCTTTGTGTAACGGCATTAATTTTTCATTAATCTCTTTTGCTTTTGCAAGTAAATTACTATTCTTTTTACTTAATGAAGCGTCTTGAAATTCAGAACAAAGTTTAGCTGCAATATTGGCTGTAACTGAAATGCATCCTACTCCACCACGATTATTAAATTCTAAAGCCGTTGCATCTTCTCCAGATAACTGTATAAATTCTGGCCCCATTTTTTTAACTGCTGATCAACTCTATCAAGATTTGCTGTCGCATCTTTTACACCTGCGATATTTTTTAATTCGAAAAGCCTTGCCATTGTTTCAACTGACATATCAACTACTGATCTTGGTGGAATGTTGTAAATAATAATTGGTATGCCAACTTTGTCATTAATTGATTTATAATGTTGAAAAAGACCTTCTTGAGTTGGTTTATTATAATATGGAGTAACAATTAATAAACCATTTGCTCCAGCTTTTTCTGCGTGTTTAGATAATTCAATTGCTTCTGCAGTTGAGTTTGATCCAGTGCCAGCAATGACTGGTATTTTACCCTTGCATTCCTTTACAGCAATCTAAATTACTTTTTTGTGTTCTTCGTGATTTAAAGTAGGTGATTCACCGGTGGTTCCTGCCGGCACCACTCCCTTTGTCCCGTTTTTTATATGATAGTTTATAAGTGATATATATTTATCTTGATCCATCACATTATTTTTAAACGGTGTTATTAAAGCTACAATTGAACCTTTGAACATAATTCTTTATATAGTAATTAATTTAATCTTTTGAAATTTTATGCTTAAAAATTTAATTAGTCTAGTTTTTTTATTAACTGTATTTTGCTACGGTTCAGCTTTATCAGATACAAACTCTATTGTTTTACCTAAAGTAAAACCCAAGGAATTATTAGATAAGCTTAAAAAAGAAAATTTAAGTGCAATACTACCTATAGAAAAACCAAGATTAAAAAGAAATCAAATTGTTAATACAAATATTTTACCAAAAAACAAACCTCAAAGTAAAAATAATATTAAAGTGGCTCAAAAAGAAAAACTACCTAAAATCTCTAGAATTGCTCCAAAAGAAAAACCAATAGAAAAAGAAAAAAATATAGAAGATAATCTAGGGATTAAAATAGTTAATAGTGATTTTTTACTTCCTGAAAAAAAACCAATAACTTATAAGGCAAGTTCTAGTAAAGAGGCAGCAGAGTCAGTGATATTATCCAAAAAAGACTATGGATATGCAAAAGAAATTTTTCTAAATATAAAAGAAAAAAAATGGACAACTGCATTAAGATTAACTAAAAGGGTAAAAAATAAAGATTTCAAAGAATTAATTAAATGGATTTATTTAAAAGAAAAAAGCAATAGAGCAAATTTTTCTGATTATATTAATTTTATTGATCAAAACCCTAATTATCCAAGAATAAATAGGTTAAGATATTTAGCTGAACATAAAATTAATCTAAATAATGATAGTCCAAATACTATTATTGGATGGTTTGATTCATCGCCTCCATTAAGTGGGTTTGGTAAAATAAAATTAGGTGAGTCTTATTTAATAAAAGGTGACTTTGAAAAGGGAAGCTCTTTAATAAAAGATGGATGGATCAATGCATCTCTTGGCTCAAAAGATCTGAGATATTTAAATAAGAAGTTTAAGAAAATTATTAATTCTACAGATCATATTAATAGAGCTAAATACATGGCTTGGGAATATAAATATTGGGATTTAAAGAGAATACTAAGATACCTTCCTAGCGATTATCGCGCCCTTTACAATGCAAGACAAATATTAATGAGTAATTCTTATGGAGTTGACAATGCAATTGCTAAAGTTCCGGATAAGTTTAATTCAGATGTTGGACTCAGGTATGATAGATTAAAGTGGAGGAGGAGAAGAGGAAGGCTAGACTCTTCATTAGAAATTATAGATTTAGCTCCAAAGAATGAAATTGAATTAGTCAGAGGAGATTTGTGGTGGGAAGAAAGAAGAATTATAAGTAGATCTCTTATTTATAAAAAAAAATATCAAAAAGCTTATGAAGTTGCAAAAAATCACTCTTTAACGGAAGGTCCTGAATTTGCTGAAGCAGAATGGATGTCGGGATGGATTGCATTAAGCTTTTTAAATAATCCAAATATAGCTATAAGACATTTTAAAAACTTTTACGAAAACGTCGGGTATCCTATAAGTTTAGCAAGAGGTGCTTATTGGTTGGGATTGACTTACGAAAAAATTGGAAATGATAAGCTATCAAAAGATTTTTACAAACAAGGTTCCAAATATCTTACCACATTTTATGGTCAACTATCTTTTCAAAAAGTGTACCCTTTTGAAGATTTCAAGCTAAACGACGATACAAAATACTCCAAAGATTATGAAAAAAAATTCAATAAAAATCCATTAGTTAGTCATGTAATTCTTTTAAAAGAGCTTAATAAAACCAAATACAGTAAAGATATTTTAAAACACTTGGCTGAATTAAATATTGATAAAGGAAGTGAGGTGCTTGCAGCTAAATTAGCTTCGGAAATCGGAAGATACGATTATGCAATTCAAATATCAAAAAAAGCTTCTTACGAAAAACGTTTTTATAATCAATTTAATTACCCAATAATAAATACACCAAGGGTTATAAACGGTAAAAGTATGCCATCTCAAGAGGTTGTGTTGGCAATAACAAGACAAGAAAGTGAATTTGATCCTAAAGCAAATAGTTATGCTGGTGCAAAAGGTATGATGCAGTTAATGACATATACAGCTAAACTTGTAGCAAAACAAATGAAAGTTCCTTATAGCAAGAGTAAATTAACATCTGATCCAGAATACAATATAAAGTTGGGATCATATTATTTTAACTCTCTTTTAAATGAATATGGAGAAATATATCCATTTGCGATTGCAGCATATAATGCTGGTCCTAAAAGAGTTAAATATTGGAGAAAATTAAATGGCGATCCTAGTAAAAATAAAATTGATTACGTGAATTGGATAGAATTAATAAAATTCAAAGAAACTCGCAACTATGTACAGAGAGTTTTAGAGAATGCAAATGTTTATAGGTACATGCTAAGTGCTGAACCGATAAAATTTGAAAATTACTTTAAATAATGGCGTTGATAAACAATCCTAGATAAGGTCAAAAAGTATACTTACTATTTACAAGAAAAAACAGTATAAATTAATTAAATGAAAAGTTCTCGAGATAAGTTAAATTCAAGAGTATCTGATCCAACTGATATTAGTAAGCCTTGGGATAAAGACAATCAAGCCTGGTGGGATTGGTATGTTAGTCTTGCAGACAACAATTCTAAAGATGACGTACTGATTACTGCTGAACCTTTACCAAATATTGCTATTCCTAGTGATAATGAAGTTTTCTCCGAACTTTCAAAATCATATCCTTTGACAACTGATCAAATTGCTTTCTTTAAGAAAAATGGTTTCATTAAACTTAAGAAAGTTTTTTCACCTGGCACTGTGCTAAAACTTAGGGCTGAATTAATCAAATTGTTAAAAAAAGAGTTTCATGTTGATCCCGATAAAGAAGCACATGATCGTTTCCTTAGTCTAGAAATGACATGGCCCAACAATCCACTACTACGTGCCTACGTATTATCACCACGTTTAGGACAGATTTCAGCAGATCTTCTTGGGGTACCTGCAGTTAGACTTTACCATGATAACGTTCTAGCTAAACAAGCTGGTTGTGGTAGAACACCGTGGCACTATGATGATCACCATTTTCCATTAGATACCAATGATGTAGTTACTGCTTGGGTGCCTGCACAGCCAACACCACTTGAGATGGGACCACTTTCATTTGCCTACCCACTAGACGTCCACAAGTTAGTTAATGCTGTTTCATTTAAAAAGACTGGTACTGGCTATGACCGTGGTGTTTCCGAAGTTTTTGCGAAAAATGGAGTAACTGTAAATGAAACTCTTTTCGAGTTGGGTGAAGTTAGTTTTCATCATAATTTAAATTTTCATACAGCCTCACAGAATCGAACTGATCGTAGCCGAGTGGCTCTAGCAAATACCTATTATAGAGATGGAGCACGGGTAATAAATTCTCCTACAATGGTCTCTGGTGATTGGCAAAAATTCATGCCAAATGTAAAACCAGGAGAAGTGGCTGCTAGTCCACTAAATCCGATTTGCTGGCCAGTTGATGACAAATAAAGATTTAAATAATAAGAACGGCTTAAACTCTAGCTGGATAGAAAGCCTTGCTAACAATCAACAGCCAGATGGTAAAGCACTGCTCGCCCATTTAAGAACTGTACATCGTAACCATACGGGTTTCACTGAAACATGTGCAAGCACCTGCCGCGATAAGATAGGACGAAATAGTTATGAATGGTTAGCCGAAGTTGTACCTGATATCGATGGAATCAGTGTTCTTGATCTTGCGTGTGGATCAGGACCATTATTAAAAATTTTATATGATCGTAATAAAAATCTGAAACTAAAAGGAGTAGATATGTGTCCTGAAGAATTAGCACTTGCTAAAACTCGACTACCAGATAATGCAGTAGATCTATTTGAATTAAAAGCACAAAATTTATCAGCAATCAAAAGTAATTCAATAGACGTTGTACTTTGCCATTGGGCTTTGACTTTAATGAACCCAATTACTCCAGTCTTAAATGAAGTTAGTCGAGTACTATCATCAGGTGGCCGCTTCGCGGCACTGATTAACGGACCGATGAATGCAGCGCCGGGTTATATTGATATACACAACTTAATCTATGGATATGTACAAGATAAGATACCTAAATATGGAGAGATTGATTTAGGCGACCCAAGAATACGTAGTGCGGATAGTTTAAGTAATCTTGTACATGAGTCTTTTCCAGAAACCAATGTAACTGTCGAAACTAGTGTAGTTTCCATGGAAGGACCTGTCGCTGAAGTAGCCGAAACTGCTGCAGGATTTTTTTATGCTTCATTCATCTTATCACCGGAAATTCGTATGACAATGCTTTCAAAGCTATCTAATCTTCTTCTGATATCAAAACAAAAAGAAGGTTTAGAAAGACAAGGACGATTTGCCATGCCGATAAGTCGACTATTGATTAAGAAATAATCGAAACTAAAAAAATGGCGGAGAGAGAGGGATTCGAACCCTCGGTACGGTATTACCCGTACGGCGGTTTAGCAAACCACTGGTTTAAACCACTCACCCATCTCTCCTAAAGGTAAGTTAATATAATACTATATTAGAAAATAAAGAAAACTTTTTTTTCCTCTTTAAAGGTTTTAATCATAACGCCCCTTGCTAAAATTAGCATTATAAATCCTAAAACCCAATTCATTATTAATAAACCATAAAAAATATCATTAAAATATCCATTCTTATAATTTAGAATTACCCAGACGATTAAAAATGGCAGAAAAACCATTCTGAAGAGATTAGAATAAAAAATTAAATAAGTTTTTTTAAGCGATGTAAATAATGCATGAGAAATAAAAAAAACTGGCAAGATTGGACCGATAAATGCTGCAATTTTAAGGTATGTAGATCCGTATTTAATGACCTCTAAATCGTTAGAGAATATTCTAATAATGGGTTCGGATAAGATATAAATTATTATTCCAGAAATACACATTATTAAAACACCTATAAAAATTGATTTAAAATACACCTCCTTGACTCTGTCATATCTTCTTGCTCCAAAGTTTTGTCCAGCAATTGATATAACGGCTGTATTTAATCCGATTACTGGCAGAGAAAATAAGTGTTCAAATCTAATAGCCGCGCCATATCCTGCTACAGCTCTATCACCGAATGAACTTATGAAATAAAGAAGCAAATAACTTCCAGTAGCAACTAAAAAAAGTGCCATAGTAATGGGCATACTTTGGTTAAAAACGTTAATTAAAAAATTATTTCTTATGAGAAAATTTGAAAATTTTAATTCAATTTTTAATTGTGAACTATTAACTTTATAATATAAATAAATACATGCAAAAAACTGAATTAATATTGTTGAAATTGCTAGGCCAGCAATTCCAAAAGCTGGAATGAAGAATAAACCAAAAATAAATATAGGATTAAGTATAATATTTAATACTACTCCTACTATAAGTACGTTTCTATAAGTTTTGGTATCTCCTTGGGCATATAAAATTGAATTAAACGAAGTCAGAATTAAAAATACAATAGTCCCAAAAAAAATAATGTCTGTATATTGTTTTGATAGAAAAATACTTTCATCAGAACTACCCATTAATTTTAATAGGTCATATGAAAAAAAAATTCCAATTGAAGTAATAAAAATAGCTAATAAAAAAGCATATATTAACGAGTGATATGAATAAATTGATGCAGAAACTCTATTGTTAGATCCTAAAGAATTTGCGATTAACGAATTACATCCAGCAACTATACCGATTCCTGCTGATATAATTATAAAATATAATGGAAAAGCTTTAGCTAAAGCTGCTAAAGCAGCTGAAGATATTTTTCCTGCATAAAATGTGTCAACAAGATTAAATAAAGTTTGAAATAAACTTCCTGTCATTGATGGAATAGCAATTTGACGAAGTAATTTTATAATAGGACCTGAGGTTAAATTTAAATTTTTAATCAATTCTTACCTCAACTAAATTCTCTCTGAAAAATATATTTTTTCCCCGTTTTTTTTGCAATTAAAATCTGATTTTGCCTCATAGCAAATCTTTTTTTTTGGCAGACTGTTAAATAATCGTGACATTTTGGGCAAGAAATACCCTGAACATATTTATTTGATTTCTTTTCTTTAATTGATACAGGTTTTCTACATGCGCTGCACATTGAATAAGTGCCGATTTTTAATTTATGTTTAACTGAAATTCTATTGTCAAAAACGTAGCACTCCCCTTTCCACAAACTCTGTTTTTTATTAATTTGTTTTAAGTAGTTTAATATTCCTCCTTTTAATTGAAATACATTTTTAAATCCCTTTTTTTTTAAATAAACAGATGCTTTTTCACATCTGATACCACCAGTACAGTACATCGCAATCTTTTCTTTTTTATTAATTTTTTTTAAATATTTTGGAAAATCTCTAAAATTATTTATATTAGGATTTACAGCACCTTTAAAACTTCCAACATTATATTCGAAAGGTTTTCTTGCATCTATTATTTTAACATTTTTTTGTTTAAGTAATGAATTCCATTTTTTTGGTCCAATAGAATTATTTAATTTCAATGTTTGAGATATTTGAATGCCTATTGGAACAAGTTCTTTTTTAATTTTAACCTTTGATTTATGAAAAGGTTGGAAATTATTAGTAGAGTTATTTTCTGAGTCAAAGTCTTTAATTTTACAAATTTTATTTAAATTTTTTTTTATTATAAAAATATTATCTTTATATCCCGAAATAGTTCCATTAACTCCCTCATTTGAAAAAATTATTGTGCCTCTCACATTATTTTTTAAAAGCATATCTTGAAAAGTTATTTTTAAACTTTTAAGACCTGATAATTTTTTAAATTTATAAAAACCAAAAATATGAAACATTTAGATTTTCCTACAAATTGTAACTCCATCACCTAATGGTAAAATAGTTTTTTCTATCCTATCATCTTTCCTTATAAAAGAATTAAATTCTCTTATATTGCTAGTTAATTGATCATTTATATTAGGATCAGCTACCTCACCTTTCCATAAAACGTTATCGATAATAATGTATCCATTTTGATTAATTAGTTCTAATGATAAATTGTAATAATTTTTATAATTCTCCTTATTTGCATCAATAAAAACCATATCAAATTTTTTTTTGTTCTCTACGAGAATTTTTAGACTTTCAATTGCTGGGGATACAATAACTTCAATTTTTTTTTCTAGATTAGCTTTTTTAAAAAAATTTTTTGCGACCTCTGAAGTTTTTTTATTTATATCTAAGCATATAATATTCCCTTCTTTTGGTATAACAAGACCCATAGACAATGCACTAAAACCTGTAAAGGTTCCAATTTCTAAAATAGTTTTTATTTTATTCGCTTTTATAAAGAGCTGAAAAAAATAAGCTTGAGATATAGAAATTTGCATTTTTTTAATTTCACCTAATTTTTCATTATATTTAAGTATTTCTTTTTGAATTGGGTGTAAATCGTAACTGTGATCAGAAATATATTTTTCTAATCTTTCGTTTATTTCAAGATTTTTAATCATTTTTTTAATTTTTCTTTTAGAATATCATTTACTAATTTTGGATTAGCTTTTCCCGAGGAAGCTTTCATTATTTCTCCAATAAAAAATCCATAAAGTTTTTCTTTTCCAGACTTATATTCAGTAACTTTATTTGAGTTTGTTTCTAAAACTTTAATTACTATTTTTTCTAACTCTTTAGGATCGCTTTGTTGTTTTAATCCCTTATCTTTAATTATTTTCAATGGTTCCTCACCAGTTGTAACCATTATTTCAAAAACGTTTTTTGCTATTTTGCCAGAAATTTCTCCTGAACTAATAGCATTTATTAAAGATGCCAAATTATTTGGTGGAACAGGTGAATCTTGAATATCTAAATTTTTTTTATTTAGCACTGCAAATAATTCGACAATTATCCAGTTTTTTGCAAGTTTAATATCAGCATTTTTTATGACCTCTTCAAAATATTTTGATACTTCAATTTCAGATACTAGAACGTTTGCTTCATATGGGGTTAGTTTAAATTTTTTAATAAATCTTTCCTTTTTTTGATCAGGTAGTTCAGGTAATTCTTTTTTCAAGTTTTCAATCAAATTTTGCGTTAGTTCTAAAGGTAGCAGATCTGGATCGGGGAAATATCTATAGTCATGAGCTTCCTCTTTTGATCTCATGGTTCGAGTTTCATTTTTTTTTGTATCAAACAACCTTGTTTCTTGTTGTATTGTTTTTCCAGACTCAAGTAATTCAATTTGTCTCTTTGCTTCTGACTCTATAGCCATTTCCATAAATTTAATTGAATTTACATTTTTAATTTCACACCTTGTGCCAAATTTTTTTTCACCCTTTTTTCTAACAGAAACATTTACATCCGCTCTTAAAGATCCTTCTTGCATATTTCCATCACAAGTACCAAGATATTTCATAATTGTTCTAAGTTTTTTTACATACGAATTCACTTCGTTTGGGGATCTTAAATCTGGTTTGCTGACAATTTCCATTAAAGCAACACCTGATCTATTTAAATCAACATATGTATTATCTGGGCTCAAGTCGTGAATACTTTTTCCTGCGTCTTGTTCTAAATGTAACCGTTCGATTCCTATTTTTTTTGTTCCGTAAGGCATATCAAGAGTAACTTCTCCCTCTCCTACAATTGGGTTTTTGTACTGAGATATTTGATATCCTGCAGGTAGATCAGCATAAAAATAATTTTTTCTATCAAATATTGAACGTAAATTAATTTTAGCATTTAAACCTAAACCAGTTTTAATAGCTTGTTCTATGCAATATTTATTTATAACTGGAAGCATTCCCGGAAATGCTGAATCAACTAAACTTACTTGAGTATTAGGTTTGCCACCAAACTTTGTTGATGATCCGGAAAATAATTTTGAATCCGAAATTACTTGTGCATGAACCTCTAATCCAATTACTACTTCCCAGTTATTTTTTTCGGTTTTTATATAATAATCAAATTTATCTTTTTCCATTAATTATTCCCACCATCTATTTAAAGATTGTTTGAAGCCAATACTCTTTTCTATTGAAAAGGCTATATTTAAAATTTTTTGTTCTTGCAGTGCATCCGATATTATTTGAAGTCCAAGTGGGTATCCTTTATTGTCATGACCCGCTGGTATTGAAATAGCCGGAATGCCAGATAAATTAACGGGAACAGTAAATATATCATTTAAATACATTGATATTGGATCATTTGTTTTTTCCCCGACTTTAAAAGCAGAACTTGGTGTAGACGGAGTTAAAATTGCGTCTACACTTTTGAAACATTTGTCGAAATCATTTTTAATTAGTCTTCTAACTTTTTGTGCTTTTAAATAATATGCATCATAATAACCAGAAGATAATACATAAGTTCCTATTAGAACTCTTCTCTTTACTTCATCACCAAATGCTTCACCTCTGGTGTTCTCATACATTTCTATAAGATTTTTTCCTTTTTTAGATCTGTATCCATATTTAACTCCATCATAACGTGCTAAATTTGATGAAGCTTCAGCCGGAGCAACTATATAATATGTGGGTAATGCGTATTTTGTGTGAGGGAGAGAGATGTCAATTATTTTAGCTCCAGATTTTTTTAAAATATCTATCCCTTTTTTCCAAAGATCATCAACTTCTTTAGGCATATTTTCTACTCTATATTCTTTTGGAATGCCAATTTTTAAATCCTTAATATTTTGATTTAAATTTTTTGAATAATTTTCCTTTTTTTTATTTATAGACGTTGAGTCTTTTTCATCATAGCCTGACATTGCTTCTAAAAGTAAAGCACAATCCTCAACATTTTTTGTCATGGGTCCTGCTTGATCTAAAGATGATGCAAAGGCAACTATTCCCCATCTAGAACATAATCCGTAAGTTGGTTTTAATCCAACAGTTCCTGTGAAAGAAGCTGGTTGCCTGATTGATCCTCCCGTATCAGTTCCAATTGTTGCTGGGGTAAGGTTAGCAGCTAATGCGCTTGCGGATCCCCCAGATGATCCACCTGGAACTAGATTTTTACCAACAGGATTAATGGTGTTACCAAAGTAACTGGTTTCATTTGATGAGCCCATTGCGAACTCATCACAATTAAGTTTACCAAGTAAATTAGCTCCTTCGGACCATAAATTTTTTGTTACAGAAGATTCGTATGTAGGAATAAAATTTTCTAAAATTTTACTGCCTGCAGTAGTTTTGATATTTTTTGTACAAAATAAATCTTTTACTGCTAAAGGAACGCCGGCTAGTAAACCATTAGAATTATTCTTTTCATCAAAATTTTTTGCATCCTTCAAGCATTTCTCAAAACAAGTTGTAATAAAACTGTTTAATTTTTTACTATTTTCAATATTTTTAATATAATGGCTTGTAACTTCTGATGATGATACTTTTTTTGATTTAATTAAATTCACGATTTCTGTAAGTGAAATATTATTTAAATTTGTCATGTCTATTCAATCACTTTCGGAACAATAAAAAAGTCTTCGTTTTTATTAGGTGAATTTTTTAAAATCTCATTCTTCTTTTCACCATCATTAATCTTATCATTTCTAGGAACAAGAGTTTTGTCTAACACAGAACTTAATGGTATAACTTTGCTTGTATCGAGTTTATTAAGCTGATCTACAAAATTTAATATTGATACTAAATCTTTAGACAAAGATTCCAATTTACTGTCATCAAGAGAAATTCTAGATAATTTTGCAACTTTTTTAACTTGGTTTTTATCTATAGACATCTATAAACTATGTTTTAGTTTGATTAGAAAGTGAAGTAAAATATAACATATT
>MDTB01193130.1_pt1 | contig 14311 bp, 12 predicted proteins | sample 811161 | NCBI WGS metagenome assembly MDTB01 (sample SAMN05326650, study PRJNA326480) | marine metagenome | isolation source: seawater | place: Mediterranean Sea | collected 2009
ATAGGAGATATTATAAAAAATGGCTAAGGAAAAATTCGAGAGAAATAAACCTCACGTTAATGTTGGTACTATAGGTCACGTAGATCACGGAAAAACAACTTTAACTGCAGCTATTACTAAAACATTAGCAGATAAAGGTCTTGCAGAAAAGCGTGATTTTGATACGATTGACAATGCGCCTGAGGAAAAAGAGCGTGGTATTACTATAAATACGTCTCATGTTGAATATGAAACTGAAAATAGACATTATGCTCACGTTGACTGCCCAGGTCACGCAGATTACATTAAAAATATGATCACTGGTGCTGCACAAATGGATGGTGCGATTCTAGTGGTTGCTGCTACTGATGGTGCAATGCAACAAACTAGAGAGCATTTGCTGTTGGCAAAACAGGTTAATGTTCCTGCGGTTGTTGTTTTTATGAATAAATGCGATCAGGTAGATGATGCTGAAATGTTAGAGTTAGTTGAAATGGAGCTTAGGGAACTTTTAGATAAGTATGATTTCCCGGGAGACGATACTCCTATTATTCAAGGCTCAGCTTTAAATGCTTTAAGTAATGGTGGTGCTGATGCTGACTGTATAATGAAGTTGATGGATTCTGTAGATTCATTCGTACCTACCCCAGAAAGAGCTGTTGATAAGCCCTTCCTAATGCCTGTTGAGGATGTTTTTTCTATTACTGGTAGAGGAACAGTTGCTACAGGTAGGATTGAATCTGGAATAGTTAAGGTTGGAGAAGAATTAGAGCTAGTTGGAATGGGTTCTGATAAAAAAACCACTTGCACAGGTGTTGAGATGTTTAGAAAGCTTCTTGATGAAGGTCAAGCTGGTGATAATGCTGGTTTATTGTTAAGGGGTGTTGATAAGGAAGATATAAATAGAGGAATGGTTTTGGCTAAACCTGGATCTATAACTCCTCACACTAAGTTTACAGCATCTGTTTATGTACTTAAAAAAGAAGAGGGAGGAAGACATACTCCTTTCTTTAAAGGATATAGACCTCAATTTTACTTTAGAACAACCGATGTAACAGGTAATGTAATACTTCCATCCGGTACTGAAATGGTAATGCCTGGAGATAATGTTGACCTTGATATTGAATTAATAACTCCAATTGCGATGGAAAAAGAGTTAAGGTTTGCTATTAGAGAAGGTGGTCATACTGTTGGTGCTGGTGTTGTTACTAAAATTAAAGAGTAATAGTTGTGGCTGGTAATAGTAAAAGAGATATTGTTCAGATAGAAAGTACTGCCGGTACAGGATTTAGGTATTCAATTACTAAGAATAAACGTTTACACCCAGAAAAAATTGAATATAAAAAATATGATCCTGTTGTTAGAAAGCATGTTATTTTTAGAGAAACAAAGTAGATACAAATTGCTAGGTGAGTAGCGATTGCTAGGTGAGTAGTTCAACTGGTAGAGCGCCGGCCTCCAAAGCCGGAAGTTGAGGGTTCGAGTCCTTCCTCACCTGCTAGAAAATAGGTTTTATGGTTAAAGGTATGCTAAATTATTTAAAAAGTATTAAAATTGAGATGAGCAAGGTATCTTGGTTGACAAGAGATCAGGCTACGAATTCTACATTTGTTGTTGGTGTTTTTGCTTTTATTGTAGCGATCTTTTTATTTATTCTCGATATAGGTCTGTCTGAATTTGTTAACATTTTATATAATTTTATTTAAATATTTATAATGGAAAAAGCAATAATGAATCAAGATCAATTCTGTTGGTATTCTTTAAGAGTTATTTCTGGTAAAGAAAGAATAGTTGAAGATACAATACTGTATGAGTCAAAAATACAGAAAATTGATGAAACTATCGAGGAAGTCTTTGTTCCTTTCGAAAAGGTAGTTAAAATTGTTAATAATAAAAAAGTAATTAAAGAGAGAGTTTTTTTCCCAGGTTATATTTTAATTAAGATGAATCTTAACAAAGTAACCAGATATTTCATTGAGAATATTCAGGGAGTAATTAGCTTTGTTGGTTCAAAAGGAAGACAGCCAATACCTTTAAGGGAAACTGAAATAAAGAAAATTTTTGGTGAAGTTGAGCGCAAAGAAGGTAGGGAAATGATAGTTTCTCCTTTTCAAAAAGACGACAGTGTTAAGATAATTGCGGGTCCTTTTATTGATTTCTCAGGTTCTGTGAAAGAAACTAATGATGAAAAGCAAAAAGTTAAGGTAACTATTTCAATTTTTGGTAGGTCTACTCCTGTTGAATTAGATTACTTTCAAGTTGAACTAGAAAGATAGTTAATTATGGCAGAAAAAAAAATAGAAGGTTTTATAAAATTGCAAATTGAAGGTGGTAAGGCCAATCCTTCGCCTCCTGTTGGGCCTGCATTGGGTCAGCACGGTGTTAATATAATGGATTTTTGTAAAGCTTTTAATGCTCAGACTCAGGATCAAGCAGGTAAGGTTGTTCCTGTTGTTATAACTGTTTATGCAGATAGATCCTTTACTTTTATTACAAAAACTCCTCCTGTTCCTTCTTTAATTCTTGAGGGTTGTAATATTAAAAAAGGTTCTTCTGAGCCAAATAGAGATATTGTTGGAACAATTTCACTTTCAAAAGTTGAAGAAATTGCTAAAATTAAATTGCCTGACTTGAATACAAAAAAAATAGATTCAGCTATCCAAATGGTTAGGGGTACAGCTAGAAGCATGGGCGTAAAAGTAGAGGGTTAATGATTATGTTGAGAGGTAAAAAGTATAAAGAAAGCTTGTCGTCTTATGACCCACTAGAAGAGTATGGTTTAGATAAAGCCATTGATTTATTGCATGGTTTTTCTAAATCAAAGTTTGATGAATCGGTAGATATATCTGTTAATTTAGGTGTAGATCCTCGCCATGCTGATCAGTTGGTGCGTGGTATGGTTAGTCTGCCAAATGGCACTGGAAAAAAAATTAAAGTTGTAGTTTTATCTAAAGATGATGAAAAAAATAAAAAAGCAAAGGATTTAGGGGCAATCGAATCAGGCTCTAAAGACTTGTTAGATAAAATAGCCAATGGATGGTTAGGTTTTGATGTTTTAATTTCTTCTCCTGATATGATGGCTGAGGTTGGAAAGCTGGGAAGAGTGTTAGGCCCAAGGGGATTAATGCCCAATCCTAAAACTGGTACAGTTACTCCAAATATCGAAAAAGCTGTAGAAGAAATTATTGCTGGTAAAGTAGAGTATAGAGTTGACAAGGCAGGCATTATTGCAGTAAGTGTTGGGAGAATGTCTTTTGATAAAGAAAAAATAATTGAAAATATTAATGCTTGTATTGGTGCAATCCTGAAAGCTAAGCCTTCTTCTGTAAAAGGTCTTTATTTTAAAAAGTTTTCTATTTCTTCTACCATGAGTCCTAGTTTAAAGATTGATAAGAGTGAATTTGTAAATTAATTTAAAGAATTGAATAATTATGCCTAATCAAAAAAATATAGAAGTTGTTGAAAAATTAACAAACAAATTTAAAAATTCATCTGCGTTGTACTTTACTAAATACACAGGTATGAATGTTGACCAAGCAGCCAATCTTAGAATGAAATTTATTGATAACGATGTAGATTTCTTTGTTTCTAAAAATACATTAAGTAAGATTGCTGCAAAAAATGCAGGTTTTAATGATATGTTTGATAGTATTCTATCTGGTCAGATAGCTATTGCATATGCTAATAGTGACCCTACATCTCCGGCTAGAGTCATTAAAGATTTTTCAAAAGAAAACGAATCTTTCGAAGTTGTAGGTTTATATTTTGATGGCAATCTTTATGATCCGTCCAAATATAAAGAGTTGGCTAATTTACCAACAAAAGATGTTCTTTTAGCTAAGTTTGTTTATGCGCTTAACTCTCCGATGTCAAAAATGGCACTATTGTTAAATGCTTCTATGTCAAAACTAGCAGGTACTATTAAGAGTTTAGAAAATAAAAAATAAAGTTTAATAACAAGGGGAAGATTAAAATGGCAAAAATAAGTAAAGATGATGTTTTAAGTTATTTGGAAACAGCTAATATGCTAGAGATTTCTGAATTAATAAAAGATATAGAAGATAAATTTGATGTATCAGCCGCAGCGCCTGTTGCAGTTGCTGGTGGTGCAGCTCCAGGAGCACCAACTGAAGGAGTCGCAGAAGAAAAATCTGACTTTAAGGTTGAATTGACTGCTGCAGGAGATAAGAAAATTGCTGTTATTAAAGTTATTAGAGAAGTTACTTCTCTTGGCCTTAAAGAAGCTAAAGAATTAGCAGATGGAGCTCCAAGTGTTATTAAGGATTCAGCTCCAAAAGAAGAAGCTGAAGAATTAAAAGCAAAATTAGAAGAAGCTGGCGCAACAGTAACTTTAAGTTAGTTTAAACAATTTTTATAACAATAAATTTAATATAGTACTTTTTAATCTATGTTCGATTCAAATATGGAGGTGTATACTGCTAGATGAAAAATAATATCCTTGATTTCTCAAAAAATACTTTTAATATTGATCTTCCTGATTTACTTGCGATACAGGTAGATTCCTGGAAGGACTTTTTACAAGAAGACGTTTTACCTGAAAAGAGAAAAAATTTAGGTCTTGAGGCTGTTCTTAGAAATACATTCCCAATTGAAGATAATCATAGAAATTATGTTTTAGAATATAAATTTTATTTTCTAGGTCTGCCTAAATACTCTGTAAAAGAATGTTTAGAAAGAAGGATATCATATAATGTTCCATTAAAAGTAAAATTTGTTCTTCACATAACTGATGAAAATGACAAAACTCAGTATGTCCAAAATATTGAGCAGGATGTATTCTTTGGCAATATCCCATATATGACAGAATCAGGCACGTTCATAATTAACGGTGCTGAGAGAGTTATAGTTAGCCAACTACAAAGATCTCCAGGTGTATTTTTTGATCAATCCTTCCATCCTAATGGCACGAAAATATTTCTTGCTAGAATTATCCCTTTTAGAGGTTCTTGGGTAGACTTTACTACAGATATTTATGATTGTATTTATGCTATTATAGATAGAAGAAGAAAATTTCCAGCTTCAATACTATTAAGGGCTTTAGGCTTTTCATCTAATACAGAAATTTTTTCTGCTTTTGGGTTGACTAAAAAATATAAATTAACGAATTTAAAAAATATTATTGATAAAATCATATTAGATGATATAGTTGATATTAATACAGGTGAAATATTAATTGATAAGAATACAAAGCTTGATAAAGAAAATATTAAACTATTGAAAAAAAACAAATTAGATATTATTGAGCTATTAGATGACTCTAAAGAAAATGAAGTCGCTATTGAAGTTATAAATAATACATTAAAAAAAGATCCTACAAATAATTCAGATGAGGCTGTATTACTTCTTTATCAACATTTAAGGACAGGGGAAGCTCCGGATGTTTCTGTTGCATCTAAATTTATAGAAAAAATGTTTTTTTCTACAAAAAAATATGATTTAGGTCAAGTTGGTAGGTATAGGATTAACAAAAAATTTGGCTTAGACACCCCAGTTGAAGATGCTGTTTTGACTAAATCAGATTTTATACAAGTATTTAAATATTTAATATCAATGCGGAATGGTCAAAATGGACCAGATGATATAGATCACTTAGGAAACAGGAGAGTTAGAACATGCGGTGAACAATTGGCTAATCAATTTAATATTGCCCTTGCTCGTATGAAGAGGACTGTAAGTGAAAGAATGAATCAAAGAGAGGCTGAAAGTTTGACTCCTCAGGACTTGATAAGTTCTCGAATTGTTACTACTGTTTTGAATGCTTTCTTTGGTACTAGTCAGCTGTCTCAATTTATGGATCAAACTAATCCATTAGCTGAAATAACTCATAAAAGAAGAATTTCTTCTTTAGGTCCAGGTGGTTTATCTAGAGATAGGGCAGGATTTGAGGTAAGAGACGTGCACTATACTCATTATGGAAGACTATGCCCTATAGAAACTCCTGAGGGACCTAATATTGGTCTGATTAATTCTCTAGCAATTCATGCTGTTGTCAATAATCTTGGTTTTATTGAATCTCCATATAGAAAAGTTGAAAAAAATATAACTAATAAAATTCAGTATCTTTCTCCTGATGAAGAAGATAGATCTTTTATTGCTCAAGCATCCGAGAATTATAACGAGAAGGGCGAATTCCAAGATAGTCTAATAAGAACAAGAAATGGAGTAGAATTTGCTCTTTCATCTAAAAAACAGATAGATTACATTGATGTTATGCCTAATCAAATAGTAAGTGTTTCTGCTGCTTTAATACCTTTTTTAGAAAATGATGATGCAAATAGAGCGCTGATGGGGTCTAATATGATGAGACAGTCTGTTCCTCTTTTGCAACCAGAAAAACCAATTGTTGGTACTGGTATGGAGTCTACAGTAGCAAAAGATTCTAGGTCTGCAATATCAAGCAAACACAATGGCGTTATATCTTCTGTAGACTCAAAGCATATTACAATCGAAACAGATGGTGAGTCTGAAGATATCGAATTAAATCCTGTTGAAAAATTTTATACTTATTCTCTTAAGAAGTTTTTAAGAACAAATCAAAATACATGCATTAATCAAAAGCCTATTGTAAAAGTTGGAGATAAGGTTAAAAAAGGTGACGTTATTGCAGATGGCCATTCTACAAAAGACGGTGAATTAGCATTGGGCAGGAATTTAACGGTAGCTTATATGCCGTGGAGAGGTTATAATTTTGAAGATGCGATTGTTATTAGTGAAAAATTAGTTAAAGATGACTCAATGACATCTATCCATATCAAAGAATTTGAGGTTGAAATAAGGGATACAAAAAGAGGTGAGGAAGAATTGACTAATGAAATCCCTAATGTTAGTGAGGATGCAACTAAAGATTTGGACCATAGAGGGATTGTTCGAGTTGGTGCGGAAGTAAATCCTGGAGATATCCTTGTAGGAAAAATAACTCCAAAGGGTGAAACTGATCCAACTCCAGAAGAGAAATTATTAAGAGCTATATTTGGAGAAAAAGCTGGAGATGTAAAAGATGCCTCTAAAAGATGTGGCGCAGGTGTTAGTGGAGTTGTTGTTGAAACACAATTGTTTGAAAGAAAAAATGTTGCTATTAGAGCTGAAGAAAAAAAGAAAATCAGACAATTACAGTCAGAAGCTAGATTGGAAAGAGTAAACTTAATGACTAAAAGAAATGATCTCCTTATTGCTCAAATGATAAATGAAAATTCTGGCGGAATTCGTGATATAGTTTCTAATAAAACTGTTGTAAAAGCTAAAACATTATTGAATAAAAAGCGAATTAGTAGTTTAGATTTTGAATCACTCTCTCTGAAATCTCCATGGGTAATAAATCCTATTAATTGGAACAATGTTTTAAAAATTTGGAGAAATTATAATAGAAACTTAAAGCAATTAGAGGATAGACTTGAAAAGGAAATATTTAAGTTGAGAATTGGGGACGAGCTTCAGCAAGGTGTGATGAAGTTAGCAAAAGTTTATATTGCTCAAAAAAGAAAGGTTTCAATTGGTGATAAAATGGCTGGAAGACATGGTAATAAAGGGATTGTGTCAATCATTGTTCCTGAGGAAGATATGCCATTTACTAAAGATGGAAAAACCGTAGACCTTATTTTGAACCCGTTAGGAGTTCCTTCAAGGATGAATTTGGGTCAATTGTATGAAGCTATGTTAGGTTGGGCAGGTGATAAATTAGATAAAAATTATAAAACACCAGTTTTTAATGGTGCTGTAGAAAAAGATGTAATCAATGAGTTGAAACAAGCAAATTTACCTATAACTGGTAAAATGGAACTTTGGGATGGAAGAACAGGTGAAAAAATAAAAAATCCAGTTGTTTATGGAAAAACCTATTTTTTAAAATTATCACATCTTATTGCTGATAAAATGCATGCTCGATCAACAGGCCCTTATTCACTTATAACACAGCAACCTCTTGGTGGTAAAGCTCAATCTGGTGGTCAAAGATTTGGTGAAATGGAAGTATGGGCTCTTGAAGCTTATGGAGCAGCGCATACTTTACAAGAAGTTTTAACTGTTAAATCAGATGATATTATGGGCAGAACAAATTTATACAATGCTTTGGTGAAAGGTAAAAATACACCTGAAGCAAATGTTCCTGAATCTTTCAAGGTTCTATGTAAAGAATTGGAAGCATTAGGGCTCAATGTACACCTAAGCTAGTTAAAAATTAATTCAAAGGGAGAAAAATTTTGAGAAGAAATTTTAGATCAAATTCACAATTTAAAACATTTAATTCTGTAACGCTTGGCTTATTATCACCAGAAAATATTTTAGAAAGATCATATGGTGAAGTAACCAAGCCTGAAACAATAAATTACAGATCATATAAACCAGAAAAGAGCGGCTTATTTTGTGAAAAAATATTTGGTCCAATTAAAGATTTTGAATGCCATTGTGGTAAGTATAAAGGAATTAGATATCGAGGAATTGTTTGTGATAGATGCGGAGTTGAAGTAACAAAAAAATCTGTAAGACGAGAGAGAATAGGACATATAACATTAGCTGTTCCAGTAGTACATATATGGTATTTACGTTCAATTCCAAGTAAGATTAGTTATTTGCTAGGCTATACTACAAAACAGTTAGAGTCACTAGTTTATTATGAAAAATTTGTTATTCTTCAATCCGGTAGCTCAGGAAGAGAGGTAGGCGAGCTTATAACTGAAGATGAGTATTTAGACTTAGATTATGAGTTTGGAATTGATTCTGGAAATATAAGCGAAGATGATATTGACGAAGATAATTTTTTTCATGCATCGATGGGTGGTTCTGCTATTAAAAATTTATTATCAAATCTAGATGTATCAGGCGAGATTAATAGGCTTTTATCTTTAATTAATTCAGAAAAAACATCTGCTACAAAGAAAGAAGATTATTTAAAACGTTTAAGAATATTAAGGAAATTTGATCCTCGTATTGAGAAAAAAGTAAATAATAAACCAGAATGGATGATACTGAGTATTTTGCCATTACTTCCACCTGAGCTAAGGCCTCTTGTTCCTCTTGAAGGTGGTAGGTTTGCTGCCTCAGATTTAAATGATTTGTACAGAAGAATTATTATTAGAAATAATAGATTGAAGCAATTAATGGAAATTAAAGCTCCAGATGTAATTTTAAGAAATGAAAAAAGAATGCTACAAGAGGCTGTTGACTCATTGCTTGATAATAGTAGAATGCAGTCTGCTGTAAGGAGTGGTACTAGGAGACCGTTAAAATCATTAAGTGATTCATTAAAAGGAAAAACTGGTAGATTTAGACAAAATTTACTTGGTAAAAGAGTCGATTATTCTGGTAGATCTGTGATTGTTGTTGGTCCTGAATTAAGATTGCATCAATGTGGAATTCCAAAAGATATGGCTATGGAGCTATTTAAACCTCAAATAATTAATGAGCTTATTAAGAGAAATTATGCTAGAACTCCCAAAAATGCTAGGATATTAGTTGATAATAAATCTAATGAGGTGTACCAAGTATTAGAATACGTCACAAGTAATCATCCTGTTTTATTGAACAGAGCTCCTACTTTACATAGATTGGGGATTCAAGCTTTTCAGCCATTATTAATAGATGGAAAAGCCATTAGACTTCATCCATTAGTCTGTGCAGCTTTTAATGCTGATTTTGATGGAGATCAGATGGCCGTTCATATTCCTTTATCTGTTGAATCGCAGCTTGAAGCTTGGATGCTAATGTTATCTAGTCATAATATTCTTCACCCAGCTCACGGGAGGCCAATTTCAATTCCTTCACAAGATATGGTTCTAGGGTGTTATTATTTAACCAGACTAAGGTCAGGCGATCACGGAGAAGGCTCTTACTTAGGTTCTTATGATGAGGCAAGGTTAAGCTATCTTAATGATTCTGTAAGCTTACATGCTAAAGTTAACTTTAAACAATCTGATGGAACTTGGATTAAATCAACTTCTATTGGAAGAATAATGCTTAATGAAATTTTACCCGATAAACTAAGGTTTATAAATAGTATAATTACAAAAAAAGAGCTAACTACTATTATTAGTAATTCTTATAAGCTATGTGGAAATATGGAAACTGTTTCTTTTTTAGATAAATTAAAAAATCTTGGATTTGAATTTGCATTTAAAAGTGGTTTGTCAATTGCGCTAGATGATATTCATATTCCTGATGAAAAAAATAATATATTATCTGAAGCAGATAAAAAAGTAAAATCTATACAGGATAAATTTAGTAAGAGAATTATTACTGATGGAGAAAGGTATAATAAAGTAATTGATATTTGGACTCATGCTACAAGTGATGTAGCTACAGCTATGTTTGTTGAGCTCGAAGCCGATAATCAAGGTTTTAATCCATTGTTTATGATGTCAGATTCAGGAGCTCGAGGAAGTCAAGACCAAATTAAGCAGTTGGCAGGCATGAGAGGTTTGATGGCTAAGCCTAAAAAAAGTATGACTGGCTCAACCGGTGAAATAATTGAAAATCCTATTAAGGCTAATTTCAAAGAAGGTCTTTCAGTTTTTGAATATTTTATTTCTACTCATGGAGCAAGAAAAGGACTCGCTGATACTGCTTTAAAGACAGCTGATGCAGGATATTTAACAAGAAGACTGGTAGATGTTGCGCAAGATATTACTATTTCTGAATTAGATTGTAAGACTTCTCAAGGGGTTGTTGTTGAGGATATTAAAGATGGTGAAGAAATAATAGAGACTCTAGAAGAAAGAATTATTGGAAGATTTTCAGCTGAAAATATAATCGATGACATTTCAGGTGAAGTTTTTCTTAAGAAAAATAAACTAATAGATGAATTCATTATTGATAAGATATCTCATAGTAGTATTAAGTCGGTTAAAATTAGATCCATTCTTTCTTGTGAATCTAAAAGAGGTGTTTGTTCTAGATGTTATGGTTTGAATCTGGCAACTCATAATGAAGTTGAAATTGGTGATGCAATTGGTATAATGGCTGCGCAGTCTATTGGAGAGCCTGGAACTCAATTGACTTTAAGGACTTTTCATATTGGGGGTACTGCTTCTAGGATTGTTGAAGGTTCTCAAAGATTTACGAAGCTTAAAGGTCAAATTAAATTTTCAGATACTGTAAAGTTAGTTCAGTCAGTAGATGATGACGGCGTTAAAAATATGGTCTCTCAAGCAAGAAACTCTAAGCTTCTATTAATAGATAAATCAGGTTTAGAATTAAATTCTTGGAATATTCCTTATGGATCCCATGTTCATGTAAAAAATAATCAAAAAGTTAACTCCGGAGATTTATTATTCTCTTGGGATCCTTATACTGATGTTATTTTAGCAAGACAATCAGGAATTGTTGTTTTTGATGATTTGATTGCTGGCGAGACTTATGTGGAAGAAGTTGTTGAAGGAGGCAAGAAGATGATGGTTATTATTGAATCTAAAAATAGAAATTTAAGTCCTCATATTGAGATAAAATCTTCTAATAGTGATAGCTCATCAGGGGTGAGTATTCTTCCTGTTAAAGCAACGGTTGTAGTTAATGAAGGTGAAAAAGTTAAGGAAGGTCAAGTAATTGTTAAGATACCTAAAGAATCAGGAAAAACTAGAGATATAACAGGTGGTCTACCAAGAATAGCTGAGCTTTTTGAAGCAAGGAACCCATCTAATCCTTCTGTTGTTTCTGAGATTGATGGAATTGTAGAATATGGTAAGCTGAAAAGAGGTATTCGAGAGATAGTTATAAAGACTGATGATATAAAGAAAACATATAAGATCCCTTATGGTAAGCATATACTAGTGCATGAAGGTGATTATATTTTTGCAGGAGATAGACTGTGTGAGGGCGCTATTTCACCTAAAGATATATTGAGTATTAGCGGTCCGACTAAGGTACAGAATTATTTGTTGAGCTCAATTCAAGAAGTTTATAGGTTGCAGGGAGTTAAAATAAGCGATAAACATATTGAAGTGATAATTAGGCAGATGATGCAGAAAGTTGAAGTTGTTGATCCAGGAAATACAGATTACTTAAAAGGCGATAGAGTTAATAAATCAGATTTTAATTTTTCAAATATGAAATCTAAGAAAAATCTAGTTGTTACTAATCCTGGAGATTCTGACTATATTGAATATGACGTTGTTTTAAGTGATAATATTAAAGAGCTTAATAAAGAATTAAAAGATCAAGGCAAAAAGCTTATTAAAACAATCAAAGCAAAACCTGCTACTTCAAAGCCATTAATGTTAGGAATAACTAGAGCTTCACTTAATACTGATAGTTTTATTTCCGCTGCTTCCTTTCAGGAAACAACTAGAGTGTTAACTGATGCTGCAATAGAGGCAAAAACAGATAATTTATTAGGTTTAAAAGAGAATGTAATTATAGGAAGATTGATTCCTGCTGGAACTGGTAAGGAAAAATATCGCAATGTGCTTGTTACTAGCAAAAGTGAAGACATCCCTAATGATGTTAGTCTTAGTGAGCCGGAGATTCAAGAAAATATTTCTGATGTTGAAGATAGAAAAATTCAAGAAAATATTTCAAGTAAATAATTTTTTTTATTTTTTAAGAAATTATTTGTATTCCTGATTAACTATATGTTAAGTTTACAAGCTGTATATGTAAGTGTTTATTATAATTTTTAAAAGGATTTTATGCCTACTATAAATCAATTAGTTAGGAAAGGTAGAAAAAAGCAAACTAAAAAAAGCAAAGTTCCTGCTTTGATGGCTTGCCCTCAAAGGAGAGGTGTATGTACTAGGGTGTATACAACAACTCCTAAAAAACCTAATTCTGCATTAAGAAAAGTAGCAAGGGTAAAGTTATCAAATAATTTCGAGGTGACTGCTTATATTCCAGGAGAAGGGCATAATTTGCAAGAGCATTCAATAGTATTGATTGAAGGTGGTAGGGTTAAAGATTTGCCTGGAGTTAGGTATCATATAGTAAGGGGTGTATTAGATCCAGCGGGTGTTGAAGACAGAAGAACTAGTCGTTCTAGGTATGGAACAAAAAAGCCAAAGGAGTAGTTAGTTGAGAAGAAGAAGACCAGAAAAAAGAACAATTTTACCTGATTCAAATTTTAAGGATTTGACTGTTGCTAAGTTTATTAACTATCTCATGAAAAATGGAAAAAAAAGTATTGCTGAGAAAATTTTTTATGATTCTTTGAATATTATTTCAGAAAAAGCAAAGACAAGCGAACCAATAGATGTATTTAAAAAAGCTTTATTAAATGTTTCTCCTGCACTTGAAGTTAAGTCTAAAAGAATTGGTGGTGCTACATATCAAGTGCCTATGGAAGTGTCTCATTCTAGAAAGCTATCACTTGCAATGAGGTGGATTTTAATTTATTCAAGAGGAAGGAAAGGAAAATCGATGTCTAATAGATTAGCTGCAGAATTAATTGCTGCATCTAACAATGAAGGTTCATCAATCAAAAAGAAAGAAGATACGCATAAAATGGCAGAAGCAAACAAGGCTTTTGCTCATTTCAGATAAAAATTATGGAAAAGCAGATATCATTAAATAAAGTAAGAAATATAGGTATTATGGCGCACATAGATGCTGGCAAAACTACAATGACCGAGAGAATATTGTATTATACTGGTAGGTTGCATCGTTTAGGTGAAGTTCATGATGGTGCTGCTACAATGGATTGGATGGATCAGGAAAAAGAGAGAGGAATAACTATTACTTCTGCAGCAACAACCGCTTTTTGGGAAGACCATAGGATTAATATTATTGATACTCCTGGACACGTTGATTTTACCATGGAAGTTGAGAGGTCTTTAAGAGTATTAGATGGAGCAATCGCTCTATTTTGTGCTGTTGGAGGTGTAGAGCCTCAATCAGAAACAGTTTGGAGACAAGCTGACAGATATGATGTTCCTAGAATTGCTTTTGTTAATAAAATGGATAGAACTGGTGCTGATTTTTATAATGTAGTAGATATGATTAAGGACAGGTTTGGTGCAAATCCTGTTCCTTTAGTTCTGCCTATTGGTTCTGGACAAGAGTTTTCAGGTCTTATAGATTTAATATCTAACAAAGCGATAATTTATACTGCCGATGATGGTTCAATGTTTGAATACTCTGATGTTCCGGCTGAATTAGCTGACAAAGCTGAAGAATTTAGATCTTTTTTAATTGAAGAGATTGCTACTCAAGATGAAAATCTAATGAATAAATTCCTTGAAAATGAAGAAATTACTGAATCTGAACTTAAAAGTGCTTTAAGATTAGCTACTTTAGATGGTTCGATTGTGCCAACATTGTGCGGTTCAGCTTTTAAAAATAAAGGTGTTCAAAGATGTTTAGATTCTGTGATTGATTTTCTTCCATCTCCAAC
>MDTB01127009.1_pt1 | contig 14310 bp, 16 predicted proteins | sample 811161 | NCBI WGS metagenome assembly MDTB01 (sample SAMN05326650, study PRJNA326480) | marine metagenome | isolation source: seawater | place: Mediterranean Sea | collected 2009
AAAAGTAGGACAGGTGGGTGAGTGGTTGAAACCAGCTGGTTGCTAACTAGCCTTACGAGTAACATCGTAACGAGGGTTCGAATCCCTCCCTGTCCGCCAAAAATATGAAAAACGATATATCTATAGGTAAAACATTAGCTAGTTCATTTCAGTATTTATTTTCTAATTTTAGTCAGAGATTGAAGGACGGATTTCCTGCGGTAATTTTCATTACAATTGCATTTAATATTCTTAATTATTTAATGAGCAACAAAATTGCAACAAATTTTACAATAATTTTCTTTTTTTTATTTGTTATGATTATTACTAGCGCAATTGGAGTATGTGTTCACGAAGATATTTTAAATAAAAAAAGAATTTCTTTTTTAAAAGAATTTTTATCATCAAGAAGTCTTAGATATTTTTTTAATTTCTTAGCACTTACATTAATTGCTTTATCACCGTTATTAATTCACTTTATAATGAGAAAAGTTTTAAATATTCAGAATGAAAATGCTTCAGCAATTTTAATTTTTTGGATTTTTACGACAATTTTCTCATTAAAATTAATCTTCATTTTACCTAAATTAACACTCGGTATGAATTTTAAGTATAATGTCAAGGAGCTAAATTTAATTGGATCAAAATTATTTTTGCTTTTTACAATTGTGACAGTAATTTTTTTAGTTCCTTCAATGATATATTTAACGTTACAATTATCTTTTATGACAAGTTATAAAAATATTTATCAAACAATAAAACCTTTATTTGACGTCGGTTCCTTTTATATTTCTTACTTAAATTACTTGACTGTATTTGCTGTCGTGTCTTTCGCTTTTAAGGATTATTCCTCAAAATAGTATTTTTTCGATATTGTTAGTGACAGTTTTTTTGTTTATCACGTATTTATAAACTTGAATGTTTTCTATAACACGCTGAACATAGTTCCTTGTTTCGGTGAATGGTATAAGTTCTATCCAATCTATTGGATCAACTTCACCTTTTCGTGGGTCTCCAAATCTTTTAACCCATTTTCTAACACGATGCGGTCCTGCGTTATAACCTGCAAATGCTAAATATAAAGCCCCATTAAATTCCTCGTTAAGTCCTGAAATATAATATGAACCTAATTGTAAATTAAAAAATTCATCCTCAATCAATCTGCTTCTACTATATCTTAATCCAGCCTGCTTACTTACTAACCTTCCAGTTGCCGGCATAATTTGCATCAAACCCTTTGCACCAACCCAGCTATTTGCGTCACGATCAAATTCACTTTCTTGACGAATTAAAGATAAAATAACTTCTTTAGGTAAAATAGCTCGTTTTGATACGACTTTGGGCGTTTCAATAATAGGGTAGTTTAATTCTAATAAATTTATATTTTGGTACGAAGTTTGTTTTGCAATCTGAATTGCGAAATCTAATCTACCAACTTGTTGAGATAACATACCTGCTAACACTTGTTCTTTGATCGGTCTTTCCTCTGAACCAAGATGCCTAAGAATATCTTTACTTTTTAAAGACATATCAAGCTCATCTAATAAGATAACTGCACGTGCCAAATCTGTTTTTAAGAGTTTTTTATAATCATCTTCAGAAAAGGTGTAACTATTTTTTACTTTAAAATCATTCTTATTAATTTTAGCTGACGCTAATTGTCCGTAAAAAGTTGTGTTAAAAATAGACGACTTTTTGTACCAATCTTTTGCATTTTGTTTTTCTCCTAGTTGTTCATATGCTTTACCAGCCCAATAAGCTGCTCTCGATTTGCTGATCGGATAGTTTACACCATCATACATAGTTTCAAAATGCTGTATTGCTGCGTCGGGTTTGTTCAGAAATCTTAATGCAAGCCATCCTGCGTGCCACTCAGCCTCTGCTAAATTCCCACTATCTAAAACGCCATGATTAATTAATAGTTCATAAGCCTCTTCAAACCTTTTTTTGTTAATTCTACTTCTTGCGATAATAAATTTTTCTTTAAACCAAAGGTCTGGTTTTACTAATAGTTTAGGATTTTGTGGTAAATTATTTATAATTTCCAAAGCGCTATCATATCTTCCACGTTTACGTCTCCATTTTGCTCTATCAAATTGTAATCCGATATCATCCTTAAATTGAGCTGGAACTTTAGCAATTGCGCTGTCAACTCCGTAAGACCTTGTCATGAGAGCAAACCTTGCAAAATATAGTTCTTTAAAGCCTACAGGAAGATATCTTAGAGTTCTTTTTAGTTCGTAAAAATCTTGTTTCCATGACAAATATTCAGCTCGTTCTATATAATCTTTTTTAGTTAATAGATTTTTAAATTTTTTATTTAAATATTTATGTTCTATACTTTTTAGATTTGCTGTTTTAAATCCTTCTGAGATTAAATCATGAGCTTTTTTTGTATTACCTCTAGTTAAGTAAGCTTCACCCAATTTAATTTTTCCATAACCACTGAGCGGAGCTTGTTTTTCGAAAAACTTGATAACTTCTTTAGTTTTAACTTTTTTAAAGTTGATTTTGTGTTCTGCTAAATATCTTAATCTATTTATTCTTGGCCATTCAGGATATTGATTTATAAATCTATTATAATCTTGAAAAGTAAGATTATTTGACGGTTCTTTTAAATACATCCAGGTAACTGTTTTTTTTAGTAACTTTGATCGAGATTTATCAACCTCTTTCATTGCTGAATTCCATCGTTTTCTTTTTATTAAATTGAAAGTTTTTTGGGCAATTTGAAAATCTTTTGCAGATAGTACATTAGACTTCTTTTTATATAATCCAAGATTTAGAGGTTTTTTTAAAGGAATAATTTCATTTGATACAACAAATTTTTTGTCTTTAGCTTCAGCTTCTACTTTTTCATTATTTAATTTTTCTTTAAATTTTTTATTAGGCTCTGTTATCTCTGGAGGCTTGGTTTGCTCCGCACTTATAGGTTTTTTTAGTTTTAAAATTACAGGAGTTACTTTATTAGATGGCTTTTTGATTCTCTGTGAACTTTCTTTTTTTAATTCATTCGGCTTTGGTTCTGGTGCGATCAATCTCGCATATGATTGATTAGATACTGAAAAAGTGATTATTAGGCATATTAATAAGTATAATAAAGTTTTAGCTTTAATCATTTAATAATTCTATATATAAATATTTTAATTTTACTAACTATGTTTAAAGGATCTATAACAGCTTTAGTGAGCCCATTTAAAGGCAAAAATTTAGATTTAGATGCCTTTGAAAAGTTTATTGATTTTCAGATTTCCAATGGAGCAGATGGTATTGTGCCCTGTGGAACAACTGGTGAGTCGCCTACGATAAATAATAATGAACATAAAAAATTGATTGAAACAGCTGTTAAAGTTACAAATGGAAAAATTCCAGTTATTGCTGGTACAGGATCAAATTCTACCGAAGAAGCTGTAGAAATGACAATATTCGCCGAAAAGGCTAAAGTTGATGCAGCACTAGTAGTAACGCCATATTATAATAAACCTACGCAAGAAGGACTGTATCAACATTATAAAAAAATAAATGATAACTGCGGAATACCGATAATTATTTATAATATTCCTGGAAGATCGGTTGTTGACATGAATGTTGACACCATGGCTCGTTTGTATGAATTAAAAAATATAATTGGTGTCAAGGATGCTACTGGTGACTTAAACAGAGTTACACAGCAAAGAAAAAAAATGGGCAATGATTTTATTATTCTTTCTGGAAATGATGAAAATACATATGAATTCAATAAGCTTGGCGGAGAAGGTTGTATCTCTGTATCTGCCAATGTTGCTCCTAAAATTTGTTCAGATTTTCATGAGCTTTGTAATTCAAATAAGTTTAAAGAAGCAAAAATAATTTTTGATAAATTACTACCTTTGCATGATATTATGTTTGTTGAGAGCAATCCCGTTCCAGCAAAATATAGTTTAAGTTTGATGGGCATGATGTCAGAAGAAGTAAGATTACCACTAGTGACAGCTGAGAAAATCTCTAAAGAAAAAATTACATTAGTTTTAAAAAGTTTGTCCTTAATTTAATGAATAAAAAAAAAGTAACGAGCAAAATTGTTGCTCAGAATCGTAAAGCAAGTTTTAATTATTTTTTCGAAGATACTATCGAGGCTGGAATTGAACTTCTAGGCTCTGAAGTTAAATCATTAAGAGCAGGCAAAGGAAGTATTATAGATTCTTATGCACTTGATAGTGAAAGTGAAATTTATCTTCATAATACGTATATACCTGAGTATAAGCACAGCAGTTATAATAACCATGATCCAAGAAGACTAAGAAAGCTTTTGTTAAATAAAAAGGAAATAAATAAAATAATAGGAAAAATAAATAGAGATGGTTTTACAGTTGTGCCTACAAGAGTTTATTTTAATTCTAAAGGAATAGCCAAAGTAAACATCGCTATTGGAAAAGGAAAAAAACTTCACGATAAAAGACAAACAAAAAAACAAAGAGATTGGAATAGAGAAAAATCTAGATTGTTTAGAAAACAAAGTTAATGAAAATTATTTCTTTTGGTTCAAATTTGTCTTTTAAAAACAGTTTACCGATTGAAAATATTAAAGCGGCATATGATATTTTATCAGATTATAATATTAAAATATTAAATAAATCTCATATTTATCAATCTGAAGCATACCCAAACAAATCAGATCCCTTATTTTATAATTCAGCACTCTCAATAGATACAAAATTACAACCAAATGAGTTATTGAAAAATATTTTAAAAATAGAAAAAAATTTTGGCAGAGTAAGAACAAAAAAAAATAGTCCTAGAACATTAGATATTGATATTATTAGCTTTGATGATTTAATCTTAAATCAAAGTAATTTAAAAATTCCACATCCATCCTTGCATTTAAGACCATTTGTTACTCTGCCCATTAGGGATCTTGATAAAAATTGGAAACATCCCGTTTTTTTCAAAACTATTACTCAATTTATTGATAAATTTGAACCTGATGAACTAAATAAAGTTAAAAAAATATTATAAATTGATATAATCAAGATATGTCAGATGATTTGCAATTAATTGAAAAGATTAAATCCTATAATTCTTATGTTGATGAAAAAAAAATTAAAAATGCTTTTAAGTATGCCTCAGAGGCCCATAAATCTCAAAAAAGATATTCAGGAGATCCTTATATTAGTCACCCATTAGCAGTTGCAAATATTTTAGCAGAATTGAAATTAGATGGACCAACAATAACTACAGCACTACTTCATGACACAATTGAAGATACAGAAGCGACATTTCAAGAAGTAAAAAAAAAATTTGGCAGTGAAATAGCTGAATTAGTTGATGGTGTAACAAAAATTTCAAAATTAGAGTCAAAAAAAAAAATCTTACCGCAGGTGACAATTTTAGAAAACTAATTTTGGCAACATCTAAAGATATTAGAGTTTTACTGGTTAAATTGGCTGATAGATTGCATAATATGAGAACAATTAATTCTATTGAAAATAAAGAAAAAAAAAAAAGAATAGCTCAAGAAACTATGGAAATATATGCCCCATTAGCAGAAAGAATGGGCATGCACAAAGTTCGTGATGAACTAGAAGATAAATCATTTGCTGTTTTAAATGATGAGGCGCGATCATTAATTACTAATAGAGTACAAGAAATAGCACCAAGTAGATTAAAGGTATTCAATGAAGTTATACATGAAATTAAAAGTATATTAATTGACAATGGTATCGACGCTGAGGTTATTGGAAGGGAGAAAACCCCTTTTTCAATTTGGAGAAAGGTAAACGAGAAAAGAGTTTCCTTAGAACAAATTACAGATTTAATAGGCTTTAGGATAATTACAAAAAATATAACTGATTGTTATAAATCATTAGGCGTGTTCCATAGAAAATGGAGCGCCATTCCCGGTAGATTCAAAGACTTCATTTCAACACCCAAATCAAATAAATATCAATCGATACACACAACCATAATTGGACCAAAGAAACAAAGAGTAGAAATTCAGATTCGTACTTTAGAAATGAATGATTATGCAGAACGGGGCGTAGCAGCACATTGGTTGTACAAAAAAAAATGACAATATTGATAAAAAAAATAGTTACGAATATTCTTGGTTAAGTGATTTAGTTGAACTTTTAGAATCAGGCGAGAATCCTGAACATTATTACGAATATACAAAATTACAGCTTTACTCAGATCAAGTTTTTTGTTTCACACCAAATGGTGCTGTAATTAGACTTCCAAAAAAAGCTACCCCAGTAGATTTTGCTTATGCGGTACACACTGATTTAGGAGATGCTTGCACCGGGTGCAAAATAAATGGCAAAAACTCAGCGCTTCAAACAGAATTGCGAAACGGCGATAATGTAGAAATATTAAGTTCGACGAAAAAGTCACCCTCGTATCATTGGTTATCATATGCCAAAACTGGAAAAGCAAGAAGTGCAATAAGGAGGTATTGGCATGACAAGTTACCTGTTAAGAATGAAAGTAAAATTCATAAGTCAAGTATTTGGGTTTTATTAAGTCATAAAGCTGGAACATTAGGTGAAATTTGCACATTAATTGGAAAGCATAAGTGCAATATTTTTAATGTTGAACTAGTTGATAAAAAAGAGGATTTTTTAAGTTTCATTTTTGATGTTGAAATAAAAAATTTAAAAGATTTTACAAATTTAATATCTGAATTAAAAGTGCGCTCAATAAATTTTAAAATTATAAGACATCGAAAATAAATTTAATGTTAAACAAAAAAGAGACTATTGAAATATTAAAAAAAACAAACTCATTACTTGATGGCCATTTTATTCTTTCATCTGGTTTAAGAAGCGAAAAATATCTTCAGTGTGCCCAATTAATGATGCACCCTAATCTTGCAGAAAAGGTTTGCAATTCTTTAGCTGAAAAAATTAATAGTAAAAAAATAGACTTTGATTTAATAGCATCACCAGCGATTGGAGGTATATTAGTAGGATACCAAGTTGCAAAACTTCTTAATATTCCAAATATTTTTGTAGAACGCGTTAATAATAAATTTCACTTAAGAAGGGGGTTTGACTGCAAAAACAAAAAAATACTAATTGTTGAAGATGTTATAACCACTGGAAAATCAAGTATTGAATGTGCCAATTGTTTGGAAAATATTGGTGGAAAAATTATGGGCTACGCTTGTATTGTAGATCGTTCAGAAGGTAAGTCTAAGATTTCAAATATTATTTCACAAATTAATTTTAATATTCCAACATTTTCTGAAAATAATTTGCCCGACCATTTAAAAAAAATAGAAGCAATCAAACCTGGAAGTAGAAAAATCTAATATATGAAAAGTAAACTTGGGGTAAATATTGACCATGTCGCTACACTTAGAAATGCAAGGGGAGAAAACCATCCCAGTTTATTAGAGGCGGCTAAAGAAGTGATTAAAAATGGAGCAGACTCAATCACAATCCATGTAAGAGAAGATCAGAGACATGTAAAAAAAAATGATGCTTTTATTCTTAAGAAAAAAATTAATAAACCTATAAATTTAGAAATGGCTCCAACGAGAGATATGGCTAATTTTGCAATAAAGTTACTACCAAAGTATGTGTGTATTGTACCTGAAAAAAGGCAAGAGATTACTACAGAGGGTGGTTTAAAACTTTCTAAAAAAAATTTAAAACCAATAATAAAAAATTTACAAAAAAATAAAATTCAAGTCTCATTATTTATTAATCCAAATATAAAAGATATTAAAATGTCTAATAAGCTTGGTGTAAATGCCGTTGAAATACACACGGGCTCATTTGCGAAGGCATTAAAAAATAATAATAAAAAAAAAATAATTTCTGAATTCAATAAAATTAAAAGATGTAGATTAGAGTGCAATAATACAAGCATGAAATTTAATCTTGGGCATGGTTTAGATTATCAATCTGCAAAATATCTTAAAAAAATAAAGAACATCAATGAGTATAATATCGGTCATTTTATAATTGGAGAAAGCTTATTTCACAGTTTTTCAGAGGTAATAAAAAAGTTTAAAGGAATAATAAATTAAATATGTCAATTTTTGGTTTAGGCATTGATATTGTCAATGTAAAAAGAATTGAAAAAATTTTATGTAAAAATAAACAAAAATTTGTATCAAAAATATTACATAAAGAAGAACTTAATTTAAAAAAAATTTCACCTGATATAGTAGCAAAAAAATTTGCAGCGAAAGAAGCTTTTGCAAAAGCTATAGGCACTGGAATTGGCTCAACAATTATGTTTAATGAGATTCTAATTACACATAGTAAAAGTGGAAGACCAAATATTAAATTGAGTAAAAATGTTGAAAAACGCGTTTTAACAAAGCTAAAGTTAAAAAAAATTAAATTTTTTTTATCTATTAGCGATGATTATCCTTTCACTGTGGCAACCGTTATTATATCGAATTAATTAATTAATGAAAAAAAAAATATTAGAAAATTTAAAAACTTTACTGATAGCTTTAGTTTTAGCAGTAATTATTAGATCAATATTTATACAGCCTTTTTATATTCCGTCTTCATCAATGGAAAAAACATTATTGGTTGGAGATAGATTATTCGTGACTAAATATACTTATGGTTACAGCCGTCATTCTTTGCCATTTAGTCCAAAAATTATTAGTGATAGAATATTTTATGAAGAACCGAGCAGGGGCGATGTTATTGTATTTAAAACTCCCGCAGATAATCGAACTGATTACATTAAAAGAATGATTGGTAAATCAGGTGATGAAATTCAATTTATTAGCGGCGACCTCTATATTAATAAAAAAAAAAATTTTTAAAGAGTTTTTAAGAAAAGAAACAGTATTTTGTGGAAGTGAAACTCTGAGGGTCAATATTTATAAAGAGAAGATAAATAAAGATAGTCAATATGAAATTGCTTATTTTGAACAAGGCTCATCAGGCGATACTGACCCATATATAGTTCCCAAGGATCACTTTTTCTTTTTAGGTGATAATAGAGATTGCTCAAAAGATAGTAGATTTTTGATGAGCGTTGGCTATGTAAAAAAAGAAAATCTTGTTGGGAAAGCTAGATTTTTATTTTTCTCCACTGACAGAAATGTTGGTAATTTATTCACCGTGTGGAAATGGCATAAATCTATACGTTTCAATAGAATCTTAAAAAAAATTATTTAATGAAAATTAACGATATAAACCATTTGGAAAAAATTCTTGGAATAAAATTTTCAAATAAGATTTTATTAAAACAGGCATTCACACATAAAAGCAAGTCTATCAACATAAATTTAAATAATGAAAGATTGGAATTTTTAGGTGATAGAGTTTTGGGATTAGTTATAGCAAGTTATCTTAATGATACTTACCCCAAAGACTCAGAGGGAACTTTAGATAAAAAACTTGCTGCACTAGTAAAAAAAGAAACCTGTTCCAAAGTGATATCCCATCTTGAAATTGATAAATTTTTAAATTTAAGTAAAGCCCAAAAACAAAACAACGTCGGGAAAAGAAAAATTCTAGGAGATCTTTGCGAGTCTATTATTGGAGCAATTTTTATGGATAAAGGATTTGATGTTGCAAAAAAATTTATTTTAAAAATTTGGAGTGAAAATTTAAAAAAAACAGAAAATGTAATTATTGATCCTAAAACAAAACTACAAGAGTATTCATTAAAATTATTTAAAAAACTCCCTGAGTATAAATTTATATCCAATACAGGTCCATCACACAGACCAAAGTTTAAAGTTTCTGTATCTATAGAAAAAACTAAAAGCTTCATTGATTATGGTAGCTCCAAAAAAAACGCACAGACTAATGCTGCAAAAAAACTATTAGATCATTTAAAAGTTACATAATGAAAACTTCATTTATCGCTTTATCTGGGCCCACAAACTCAGGCAAATCCACATTGTTAAATTGTTTTGCAAACAAAAAAGTATCTATTGTTTCAAAGAAAATACAAACTACTAATTTTAATATCGAATTTTCAATTAATTACAAAAATACCCAAATGATATTTATAGATACACCCGGTTTTTACAAAGATCATATTAATGATAATTACTTAAGAGAGGCATTACAGGGATTGGAGAGAGCTGATATTGTAATTTTTATACTAGATATAAATAATAAATTTAGACATTTAGATAAACTGAAAAATAATTTAAACAAATTAAAAAAAAAAATTTTGGTATTCAATAAAATTGATAAATTAAATAATGACCAAATTTTATCAAAAATGAATTCTATAGATTTTTTAAATAGTTTTGATGAAATATTTTATATTTCAGCTTTAAAAAAAAAAAATATTGATAAGATTTTAAAATATATCGAGAAAAATACCACTCAAGAAACAAAGAAATATTCTAAAAAAATAAGTAAGGAAAAATTTTTTTCTGAAATTACAAGAGAGGCTTTATTAAATTATATTCATAAAGAAATACCATACAAATGTTTAATAGTAACTAATAATATTAAAACAGGAAGATATATAACAATTAATCAAACAATCTTTGTAGGCACAGATGCGCATAAAAAAATAATTTTAGGTAGAAGAGGCAATATGATTAAAAATATCGGAACATACTCAAGATTACAATTGGAAAAAATTATGAAGAAAAAAGTAAATCTTTTCATTAAAATTAAAACTTCAAAGATTAAATAAATGCGCTGGAGTGATACAGGATATTTAATTTCTATATCGTCTATAAAAGAAAATACATCTATATTAAAAATTTTTTCAGAAAACTACGGTTGTTATTCAGGTCTATTTTTTGGTAGTTCTTCAAAAAAAAAGAAACCTGATTTGCAATTGGGAAATAAAATTAAAGTTCATTACAATTCAAAAAGCGAGGACAGGATAGGTTATTTTTCTATAGAGCTGATTGCAAATACCTCAATAAAGTTTTTTAATGAAAATATAAAGTTAAATCTATTACTAACTTCTTTAGAGGTCATTTCCAAAGTGATGCCCGATAGACAAACATATAAGGGAGTATTTGACGACTTTGATTTATTTATCGAAAAATTAGAGTCAGATAATTTTAAACCTTATCTTATTTGGGAGTTCAATTTTCTAAAAAAAATGGGCTACGGGATTGATTTGAATGAAACAACATTAGACTCTAAAATTAAAGACCTTTTATTAGGTAAAAATGTTGATTTTTCATTTGATGATTTAAAGATAATTTTTAATTTAAATTCGCAAATGATTTCTGATGGATTAGTCGATATAATTAATATATCTAATTTTAAAAATAGACTTAAAATTCTTAAATATTTAAATGAATAATATAATAAAAAGTGAGCTCAAATATCAATTTGCTAAAAAATATTTAGCTTATGCTCTGTCAACAATAACTCAAAGAGCATTACCAGATGTGCGAGATGGTTTAAAACCTGTTCATAGAAGACTGTTATATGCAATGTATTTGCTTAATTTAAGCCCAAAATCGCAGTATAAAAAATCTGCCAGAGTTGTAGGAGATGTTATTGGAAAATTTCATCCCCATGGAGATCAATCCGTTTATGATGCGCTAGTTAGATTAGCGCAAGACTTTTCTACACGTTATAGATTGATTGATGGGCAGGGTAATTTTGGAAATATAGACGGGGATAATGCAGCTGCAATGCGTTATACCGAAACCAAATTAACAAATATTTCAGAATTCATATTAAATGGTATTGAAGAAGATACGGTTAAATTTCAAAAGACTTATGATGGTGAACTTGAAGAACCTCAAATTTTACCATCACAATTTCCAAATATCTTAGCAAATGGCTCCTCAGGAATTGCCGTTGGTATGGCAACCTCTATCCCCCCACACAATGTGAATGAAATATGTGAAGCATTAATTTATTTAAATAATCACACCTCTTGTTCGGTTACAGATTTGTTAAAATTTATCAAAGGTCCAGATTTTCCGACTGGAGGAATTTTAAATGATGATAAAAAGGAGATTTATAAAGCTTACAACACAGGAAGAGGGTTTTTTGAAGTAAAGTCTAAATATAAAGTTGAAGATTTGGGAAGAGGGTCATATCAAATTGTAGTTACCGAAATTCCGTACTCAGTAAATAAGTCAAAATTAATTGAGAAAATTGCAAATATTATTATGAATAAAAAAAATAAATTATTAGATCATGTTAGTGATGAATCTGATGAACGAATAAGAATCGTGTTGAGGCCCAAAAATAGGAACGTTATTCCAAGTGATTTGATGAACTCTTTATTTGAACAAACAGAACTCAAAAATAAATTTTTTCTTAATATGAATGTATTAAATGAAAAAAGTCAGCCTACAATAATGAATCTTAAAGATATATTAAAGTCATTATTAAAGCATCGTTATAATATTCTTAATAATCGTTTAAAATTTCAATTGAGCAAAATAAAAAAAAGACTTGAAATATTAAAAAGCTTTTTAATTGTATATAAAAATCTAGATAAAATTATTAAAATAATAAGACACTCAAATGACCCTAAAAAAGAGTTGTTGCGACAATTTAGATTTTCAATCATTCAAGTAGATGCAATTTTGGAAATGAGATTAAGAAATTTAAAAAAAATAGAAGAAATTGAAATAAAAAAAGAATTTAGATTATTAGAAGTAGAAAAAAAAAAATAGGAAAAATTTTAAATTCCAAATTGCTACAGAGAAAAGAAATTAATAAAGAATACGAGGAAGTGTTGTTACATTTTGGTGATAATTCCACATATGGCAAAAGAAAATCATTATTAGAAAAATTTGAAGTATTAACAGAAGATGAATTGGTTTCTAAATTGGAAGTTGTTGAAAACATCAATTTATCGTTAATTAATAACCAATTCTTAAAAGCTAAAAAAGGTCATTTTAAAACTAATGATTTGAAGCAAAATTCTAATTTAAACTTAATAATAAATTGCATAACTACCGATCAGATATGCATGATATCAAATATTGGCAAGTCCTATATTCTGGATTGCAGGTCGTTAAAGTTTGGTTCAATTAAGGGTATCGCAATTTCAAAATATTTAAACCTTAAAGAAAACGAAAAAATTATAGATGCATTTAAATACCACGAAAAAAATAAAATTGTATTAGCATCTAAGGAAGGTTTTGTTTTTGTTGTAAACTGCATTGATTTATTCAGTAATAAAAAATCAGGGAAAAAAATATTTAACATTAAGAAAAATGATGAATTCGCAACATCATGTTTATTTGAAGATAAGAAAGATAGGCATATAGCTGTTTTTTTTAATAATGACTTAAATAATAAATTAATAATTTTTGATTCAAAAGAAATTCCCGTTTTACAAAAAGGCTCCGGTCTTATTGCTTTTAAGGGCAGGGGTTATAAGCTTTCTTCAATCTACACTTTAGAAAACGATTTAGTATTTTATGATTACCAAAATCAAGAAATTGAAATTAATAAAAATTTAAAGAATTATTTATCCAAAAGGGGCAAAACTGGTAAATCAATTAAATTAAAAAATATTAGATTCTTTAGAGGTTTTGATAATAACTTTGTTTTATGAAAATAAATAAATTTAAATTAGCACTATCTAACTATCCAACAGGTATAGTATGCATTTTTTCAAAAAGAAAAAAATTATATGAAGCAATCATAGTAAATTCATTTACATCCGTTTCTTTAAAACCACCGCTTGTTCTTTGGAGCTTAGATAAAAACTCAAGTAAATTTAATGCTTTTAAGAATTCCAAAGATCAAATCATAGTAATATTGAGTAAAAACCAAAAAAAATTTGCTCAAAAAATTGCATTTAACAAAGATAAGGTAAGTGACATGGAACTTAAAAAAATTTTAAAATCATCAATATGCTCGTTATATTGTACAAAATTGAAGAAAATTAAGGCAGGTGATCATTTCACTTTTTTTTTAAAAATAAAAAAAATATCAAATATAAAAATTCTTAAGCCCCTTATATATTATAAAAAAAATTTTCTAACAATTTGAGCAATTATTAGTTTTTTGTTATATGTTAAGTTGAGATTTTTAAACTTTAATATAAAATATATCTATCTTGGTAAAAAATAATATTACAAATTCTGTACTAATTTCGTCTGATCATGCAGGGTATAATTTAAAACAAATAATTAAGAATCATTTGAGTAAAAAAAATTTTAAAGTAATAGATTATGGTCCATTTGATAATAGTTCAGTAGATTACCCCGATTATGCAAAGAAACTTGCTAAAAAAATATCATCCAGTAGCTTTGGTATTTTGATATGTGGGACTGGGATTGGAATGTCAATTGTTGCGAATCGATATAAAAAAGTACGTGCATCTTTAGTTTTTAATGCAAAAACAGCCAAATTAGCCAGAGAGCACAATAATTCGAATGTTTTAGTTTTGGGATCAAGGGTGACAAATAAAATT
>MDTB01228359.1_pt1 | contig 14310 bp, 13 predicted proteins | sample 811161 | NCBI WGS metagenome assembly MDTB01 (sample SAMN05326650, study PRJNA326480) | marine metagenome | isolation source: seawater | place: Mediterranean Sea | collected 2009
TTATGGATTTATTATTTTATAAAAAATATCATTACTAAATCCACAATGCAAACCTATAAACAATCAAAAATTAAATATGCTTTTATTGGGCTAGGGTATGTAGGCCTTTATTAGTAAAATGTCTAGATTAGGTACATGGCGTAATGGAGAATTTTTTTACTTTTTAATTAATTATTAAATGAGAAAACAGAAGATCAAATTATTAATAGCAAAATAGGTAATTGGAAAACTGCTAAAAAGAAATAAAAAAAAGTTATTTCATCATTTTAGGATTTAATACTATACATTTTTAACTTTTTAATTATAAAGAGTTTTATTTTTTAGAAATCACTTATGCACAAAATTAAAATTATTTGTACTATAGGTCCCTCATCATCTTCACCATCAATATTAAAAAAACTTAATAAAGAAGGTGTAAATATTTTTAGAATAAATATGTCACATACCGATTTAACAAAATTGCCAAAAACTTTAAGCATCTTACAAAAACATATTGATAAAGATAAAATTTGTATTGATACAGAGGGAGCACAACTAAGAACAACATTGGTCAAAAAAAAAATTTATTTAAAAAAAAATAAAATAATCAAAATTTTTAATGATAAAAATATTTCAACAAAAAAAAAAATATTTTTTTATCCAAAGTTTGATATTTTATCTATACCAAATAATACAAAAATTTATGTAGGTTTTGGTGGTATAATTTTAAAAGTAATAAATAGGAATAAAAATAATAATTCTCTAATTGCTAAAGTGATAGAGGAAGGAAATTTAGAGTCTAATAAAGGTGTACATATTGATTATAAGATTAATTTAAGCTGCTTAACAGAAAAAGATATCTCGGCAATTAATTATTCAATGAAAAGAGGCATTAAAAACTTTGCAATGTCATTTGTGAATAGTGCAAAAGATATTCAGTCAATCAGAAAAATAATTGGAAAAAAAAGTTTTTTAATTTCAAAAATAGAGACTCTTAATGCTATTAAAAATCTGAAAAAAATTTCTACTTTTTCTAATGCAATTTTAATTGATAGAGGTGATTTATCCAGAGAGGTATCAATTGAAAAAATTCCTTTGGCTCAAAAATATATAGTTGATTTTGCAAAAAAAAACAGTATCCCCGTTTATATTGCTACAAATTTGTTAGAAACTATGGTTAAAGATTTATCCCCAACAAGAGCTGAAAGTCACGATATATATTCAACGCTTAACCAAGGTGCATTTGGTTTAGTTTTGGCAGCAGAAACTGCGATTGGCAAATACCCTGTTGAGTGTGTAAAATTTTTAAAAAAATGTATTAAAATCTATAATAAATCTTTTAAAAAAATGTATTAATCTTCAAAACAAAAAAATTTTAACAAGAGAAAATTAAAAAAATAAAAAAATTAAATTTATTAATTTTTTTAAAACTTTAAATTTTAACTTTTCTCTTTAATCTTTCATTCATTAGAAGCTTTTTTAGTGAATCTTTAATGGAAATTTTAGGTTTCCACGAAGTATGTTTGCGGAATTTATTACTTGAGGGAACTTGAATATTTATATCTTTTATTCTAATTAAATTTTTATCTATTTTTGTCAAAATTTTAAATTTTGAAAAACTCTTCAAATAATCTAGTACTTTCCCAACACTTATAGATTTATTACCACCTATATTGTATATTTCACCAATCCTACCTCTTTTTGCAGCTACCCAGTATGCTTCCATCGCATCTTCAATATCTATTAAACTTCTAAAACTTTTTAAATTACCATGATACAAAATTTTTCTTTTATTATTCTCAATTTCTACAATTTGTTTTGCAAATGAAGATTGAAAAAGATTATATCTTCTTCCATTTGTATATGAAAACATTCGTGTAATTATTATTTTTAATCCGTATGATTTCTGATAAACTTGACTTACAAGGTCCTGAAAACACTTTGAGACAGCATATGGACTTATTGGTCTCATTAAAGTATCCTCTTTAATTGGTTGTTCTTTTTTTTTTACATTTCCATATACTTCAGAACTGCTACATAAAATAATTAATGGACTAATATTTATATTTCTGACAGCTTCTAGTAAGTTTAAAGTAATTATATTATTATTATTAATTACATTTATAGGTTTAAAAAATGATTTTCTTACATCTGCATATGATGCAATATGATATATTAAATCAGGTTTAGTTTTTATTAGATATTCTTCTAATTTTAAGTAGTTTTTTAGATTTAATTTAGTAATTTTATATTTATTAGTTAATGGTTTATTAATCTGATTAAATTTTCTTCGTGTGGTTCCATAAATTTTAATTTTTTTATTTTTTTTTCTTATATGATCAGCCAAATAGCTACCACCTGAGCCAGTTATGCCTGTGATAATACATCTTTTAAAATTTCTATTTTTAAGCATTGGTTAAAAATAATATAAATGTATAAGAAAAATAATTAAACATTTATTTTTAAAAAAAAATTAATATAACTTAATTAATTATGCCACTTATAACTTTTTTAACAATTATTAGGAATGATGACTATTATGTTGATTTTAAGGAGAGGGTTCAGAAAACTTTAGATTTAAATTTAAAAAGTTTACAAAATCTTAAATTGCTTAATAGTGTAGAATTTTTATTTGTTGACTGGGGATCTGTAAAGCCACTTTCAGATTGCATTATGGTAGAAAAAAAATTTAGGAAAAATGTTAATTTTATAAATATTAATGAAAGTGTGGCAAAAAAAAATTCATCCCCTAAAACAAATTATTTCAATCATTCGCTTGCTTGGAATATTGGGCTGAAAAAATCAAATTCTAAATATATAATTATATCTGGGTCTGATCAATTTTTTGATGAAAATTCTTGGCAAAATTTAATAAATTTATGCAATAGAACAAATCCTAGAAATAAAAATTATTATTTGATTCCAAGGAAAATAATTGATTTTAATCTTTATAAAAAATTAATTTCGGCTGATCAATTATTAAATTTGATATCAAATTTTTCTTCAAGTTTATATCCTTTTAAATCTCACGCTTATTATTATGGAGGTGGATTTGCTATATTATGTAGTAAGATTAATTATTTTAAGTTAAAAGGAATGATCGAGACTCAGGATCCTGGTGTCGCCAATGACTTTGACTTATCACTAAGATCGATTTCAAATAATTTTAAAAAATTTAATTTAGCAAATTCTATTTTTAGTTATAAATTTCCACCTTTACCTGACTCTAATAGAAATAAATTAATTTATTCTAAAGAATATAGAAAACTTCCAATGTTAAATATAAATTACAATCCATCAAGATGGGGAAAAGTTGCAGAAAAAATAAAAATATCAAAACCAAAAATTACTGATAAATCTATGAAGTTACGAAATTTTTCTCCTCTAAAAATTACTAATACAGGTTATTTAAATATATTTAAAATTTTAAAAAATTTAGATTATTTTTTTACACAAATAAGTGATTTGAAAAAAATATTCATTATTTTAAAAATTATTGAAGAAACAGATATTATTACATTTATTGAAATTGGTTATAATAATCACTCAAGAATTGATATAATTGGATCTTATCACAAATATTTAAACATTTTATGTTATGATAAAGATTTTAAAAATAAAAATTATGGTTATCTTGATAGGTTATATAAAAGCTCAAGATTTTTTAATAAGGCAAGATACGGAAAGTATGTACCTTTAGTTAATACTAACATCAAAAAAGCTTTAGAAATTATAAATAGTAATTATACTTTAGATCTAACAAATCTTTTGATTTTAAATAAATTAGATAAAAGTACAATTTATATATTAAATAATATAAAATTTTTTTCTTCCATTAAATTTTTAATTTTATTTTCATTTAGTGAAAAAGAAAAAAACTTCGTAAAAAATAAATTTTTTAGTAAATCAAAAGAGGTTAAATTAGATAATAAAAATTTTGTTTTAATCAATGAGAAGAACCTTGATAATAAAAATTTAATAAATATTAATCAAAGAATTGAATATGAATATAAAAGAAGCTATTTTTTAGGTTATACAAAATTCATATTTTATTTTATTTTAATAAAAATATTGAATTTTATGAGATATATATTTTATTCAATATAGTTCAGAAAATATTTATATAGAAAAATTTATATTATATATTATAAAAAATTATGAGTTTTGAAATTTTATCAAATAACTTATTCCATAAACAAAATGCTTTACCGAACAGTGTTGCAGAAAAAATATTATTAATTTTTAAAAAAAATAGAGAATGGACACTAATTAATCAAAAAAAAAGAAAGCATTATAGTCATATATTTAAAAACAATTCTAAATTTTTACCTGATACAAAAGAAGAATATTTAGCATATTTTTATAGAGCAGATAATTTAAGCTCAAATAATTATATAAAAAATTCAATTAATAAGTATGTAATAAAAAAAATTGAAAAGCACTTTAAATTTAAAGTTAGTTTTTTAGATATAAGATGTCATAAATTTACCAATGAAAATTTTGCCAGAACACATTTCGATAATTATGCAGGTAACTATGCAGTAACTATTAATTTAAATAAAAATTGGAAGTGGGATTGGGGAGGCTTGCTATGTATTCCTTATGGAAAAGAATTTAATAAAACTCATACTCTGGCTCCATTTTGGAATACTATGAATATTCTAACTACTAAAAATGGCAAAGAATCTCCTCATTTTATAACTGCAGTAAGTGATTTTGCAAAATCACCAAGGTATTCAATTACTTTATTCGTGAAATAGTATTATTTTTTTTGGAAGATTGTATGATCTTGCATCACCAGCTGCAACAACTCCATATTTTCCAATAATAGATTTTGCAAGTTTTTCAAAACTAATTTTAATATTTTTAGTTTTTTTATACAATCTAGGAATACCGTAAAAATCTAAACGATTTTTTATTCTATAAAAAGCGATTTCCTCAAAGCCTAATTTTTTTAATAAATTGTCATAGTTGATTTGATGACAGCCAGGCTTAAGTATATAACTGTCTCTAATATAAAAATAACCACCAATTTTTAATGCATTTATTGCATTTGATATTAGCCAACATAAACCTGATGTGGTTAATTCATTCAACATAAAAGTAGAAGTTACCAAGTCAGCTGATTTTTTTTTTATTTGATCAAAGTACCATGATGGCAAATGTATAGTTTTATATTTTCGATCATTTATATCTTTTTTTATTTCAGTAAAATTTTTATAATCTTCTGCCTCTACAACATCATAAATTTTTTTATAATTAGTGTTATAGAATAAAAGTTTGATAAATTCTCTTTGTACAGAATAAGTAAGAGGTGTAGCTTCTACTCCAAAGTATTTAGTATTATAACCCAATCGAATTGTTGGACACATATCACCTAATCCTGGGCCAGTATCAATGTGAACAATATCTTTTTTTAATTTACTATATTTTTTTATAAAAGAAATGTCCTGACTTCTCACATGAGACTGTCCCTCAACATAAATCTTTTCTGCAGTTTTGTAGGGCAATAGCTCATTATGTGCTTTATTAAAAATTTCTCTGAGTTTATTTAAATATTTTTTTATATTTGGATGCTTAATATATTTAGGTGTTTTTTTAACAATATAATACGCACTTAGATAATGATAAATGCCTTGAAATGTATCACAATCCAGTATGAATGGTTTAGATCCAGTATCTGGATAAGAATAAGGGTGACCTAACCGAATAGGCAAGTCCCCTACTTGCCACTTTTGTTTAATCAATGCTTTATTTTTGGAATTTATAACTTTTTCAATCATGAATAATATTTTAATAAGTATTATAAATTTAATTGTATATAATATTGTTGTGATTTTACTAGAAAAAAAATTCTTTCAATCAAAAAAAATTTTTATTGCTGGCGGATCAGGATTTATAGGAAGGAATATAGCTGATGCCTTAGATAATAACAATATAAATTATACAGCAACATTTAATAAAACAATCTTAAAGAAAAAAAATTTTATTAAATGTAATTTACTTAATTTAGATGAAGTTATAAAAAAAACAAAAAACTATAATATTTTAATTATTGCCTCAATTGTATCATCTGGAATAACAGCCCAAAAAAAAGTATCTGAATTTTTTTTAGAAAATAATTATAAAATTTTTTATAACCTTTTTAAATCTGCCCAATTAAATAAAATAAAAGATGTTATATGGATAAGTAGTTCAACAATATATCCTGATAAAAAAAAAAGAAAAAGTAAAGAAGTAGATGGATTTAAAGACCAAGTTCATGATCAATATAAAGTTATAGGTAATACTTATAGAATAATAGAAATTCTTTCTAAAGTTTTTCATGACAATAAAAAATTATTTATTAGAACTATAAGAACTGGAAGTGTGTATGGACCATATGATAATTTTTCTAAAAAAAAATCACATGTCATACCATCTTTAATAAGAAAAATGCTTACAAAAGAAAAAAGAGTAGAAGTTTACGGTGGCCCAAGTATTTCTAGAGACTTTATTTATGTGGATGATTTGCTTGCTGCTATTTTTAAATTTTTAAAATTCAAAGATAAAAAACCTTTAAACTTCAGCAATGGTAAAGCCACGTCTCTTTTAGAATTACTTAAATCAATAAAAAAAGTTACCGGTACATATAATAAAAAAATTTTTTATAATAAAAAAAAATTTGGTCAAAATATATTATTATACAGAAAACTATGTAATAAACGCTCAGACTCAATATTAAAATTAAAAAAAACTTCTTTAAATGAAGGAATAAAAAAAACAGTTTTATGGTACAAAAAAAAATATTAGTTGTAGGGGGATCAGGTTTCATTGGACAAAATCTTGTAAGAAAACTATCTAAACAAAAAAAATATAAAATTAACGCAACATATTGTAAAAATAAAATAAATTTTAGATCAAAAAACGTTACCTGGACAAAGCTAGATTTAAAAAAAAAAATTAAAAATATTACAGTTTTTAAAAATATTGATACTGCAATTTATTGTGCTGCGAATACCTCGGGTTTTAAAGATATAATTAATAAGCCTTATCTTCATGTGACTGATAATTCAATAATGGGTTCTGCATTCCTAAGATGTTGTTATGACAACGGTATTAAGAAAGTAATTTTTTTAAGTTGCACCACTATGTATCAATCATCTTTAGAAGCAACATCGGAAACGGACTACGACCCATCAAAAGAATTAAATAAAAATTATTTTGGAGCTGCAAAAACAAAATTATATCTTGAAGATTGTTGTAGATTTTTTTCAAATTTAAATAAAACAAAATTTGTAGTCATTAGGCATTCAAATATATATGGGCCTTATGATAAATTTGACCTTGAGAAAAGCCATGTTTTTGGAGCAACAGTTTGTAAAGTTATGAATGCCAAAAAATCTGTAACTATATGGGGTAGAGGAAATGATAGAAGAGATTTGCTTTACGTAGATGATTTGGTTGAATTTATAGAAATTTTAATAAAAAAATTTAATAATAAATTTGAAATTTATAATTGTGGATTAGGTAAATTTATACGCATTACAAATCTTGTAGAAAAAATTATTAAAATTTCAAATAAGAAATTAAAAATTAAATATGACAAAACTAAACCTGAAAGTAATTTTAATATTAGACTAAGTAACAAAAAAGCTAAAAAACATTTCGGTTGGAACCCAAAGACTTCAATTAATGCTGGTATTAAAAAAACAATTCAGTTTTGGAGCAAACATTATGGATTATAAAAACAAAAAAATACTAATCACTGGTGGCACAGGATTAATTGGTACAGCATTGACCGAAATATTAATTAAAGAGGGAGCCAAAATTACTATAGCATCATTAGATAATGTAAAAAAAAAATTGAAAAATGTCGAATATAAAAAAATTGACCTAAGAAGTTTTGATAATTGTAAAATTATAGCCAAGAATAAAGATGGAATTTTTCATTTGGCTGGAATTAAAGGTTCTCCACAAATGATGAAGAAAAGACCATCAGATTTTTTTGTCCCACTTATTCAATTTAATACAAATATGATTGAAGCCTCTAGACTAGCAAATGTTAAATTTTTTTTATATGCAAGCAGTATAGGTGTTTATTCACCTGCTAAAATATTTAAGGAAAATAGTGTTTGGAGAACCTTTCCATCACCAAATGATATCTATGGAGGATGGGCTAAAAGAATGGGAGAACTTCAAATCCAATCTTACATTGATCAATATAAATTAAAAAATTTTTATATTGTCAGACCTGCTAATGTATTTGGACCTAGAGATAATTTTGATGTTGTTTCAGCAATGGTTATTCCAACTTTGATAAATAAATTTTCCGCAGCAAAAAAATATGAAAAAATATCTTTGCATGGAGATGGCTCTCAGATAAGAGATTTTATTTTTAGTTATGATTGTGCAAATGGAATGTTATTTGTTGTAAAAAATAAGATAACTAAGCCAGTAAATTTAGGCAGTGGAAAAGGAGTTTCAATTAAAAGAATAGTCAATATATTAAACAATATTTACAAAGAAAAAAAAATAAAAATTCACTGGAAAAAAAATTTCTCCGGAGATAAAAAAAGATTAATGGATATGAGCTACATGCATAAACTTGGATTTAAATCTAATTATACAATGGAACAAGCAATTAAAATAACAGCTAATTGGTTTGAAAAAAATAATAAAATTTACAAGGATAGATTTAAATACTTCTAATGATATCAAATAAAAAACAATTAATTGATACTGAAACTAAACATTTTAATCTTTGGAAAAAAAAATTAAAAAAAAATAACTGCAAACTCCTTAATTATAAAAAAGTTGGACAAATTTTAAGAATTAAAGAAAACCAGTTTATAACAGCTTTATATGATACAACCATCAAAAGAACTAACTCCGATGAAATTACAAGATATATAACTATTGTTAAACCAAGTGTTATAATTGTTCCATTATTATATTTAGATCATCAGGTCTATACGATGTTAGTTTCTCAAACTAGAGTATATGACGGAAGTGAAATACATGAATTTCCAGCAGGTAGTATTGATTTTGGGCAAAAGCCAGTAGATGCAGCAATAAATGAATTGAGAGAAGAATTACACCTTAATTTTAAACGAAAAGACTTAAAAAGACCATATAACAAACCAATTATGATTGAACCCTCATGTACATCTAATGTTTCTTATTTTTTTTATTTTAAAATGAATATTAAAAAGCAATTTCTTAAAAAGTTTCATTTGAAAAAAACTGGTGACAAATTACATGGAGAGAAAATTAAAATTAAAATTAAAAAAATAAATCAAATTCATAATTTTAACAGCGCCTCAATTCATGTAGGACTAAATCTTGTAAAAAAATATATTTGATAATTTAGTGAAAAAATTTTCTAGTATAAAAAATATTATAGAGACCAAATTTTTTGAGTATTTAGCGCCAAAAAAAGTTGGTTTTATTAGTACAATGTCAAGATCTGGCACTTGGTATAATAGGGAGTTTTTTTTCTTTTTTAATGAATTGCTAAGTAACAAATCAAAAGATCAAATTATTGATGAGTTTGTTTTGGAAAAAAAAAAAATTAAATATTTAATTAAGGTAAAAAAAGAATATTTTAATTTTGATTCTTTTATTATATCTCATTGGCAATGTCCTGGTTTTGAAAGTAATTATAGAGGTTTTATGAAAAAAAAATGGGAAAATTTAAAATTTTATAATGAAAATATTCCTTCTAAATTAAGACCTAGAACAAAAGTATTTAATGTAAATTCACAATGTAATCCTTATAAAAATAAAAATGCAAAGGTTATTTTTTATTACAGAAATCCATTAGATCAATGTGTTGCATTATATAATGTAATACAAAAAACCACTAATGACATGAATTTTTATTTCGAAGGTAGTAAAAAAAAAAAATTTCAAAGTATTGAAGAATTTATAACAATTGCAGGAATTGATATGTATTTAAAGCATTTTTTAGGTTTTAAATTGATGAATGATTTATTCCCAGAAAATATATTATTATTAAAATATGAAGATATGATACAAGATCCTGAAAAAAATTTTGTTACAGTGCTAAATTTTTTTAAGTTGGATAATTTAATAACCGATCATAATAAAAAATTTTATCAAGCATTGGAGATGTCATCGCCAGACCAAATAAAAAAAATTGAAAAGTTATCAGGCACATCAATAAGTCATGGATTTATAAATAAATCTGAAAGTCAGATACAAAGTGGAAAAATAAATAATTGGAAAAATTTTTTAACTAAAGATATTATAAAATTATTTGAAAAACGATTTTCAGATTTTAATTTAGATTTAAAAAATATTTAAGGTAACTTTAATATTCTTTACATCTAAAAAACTATAGTATAAATATAATCTATGAAAGTATCTGACTATATTCTTAAATTTCTTGAAAAAAAAAAAATTGATAAAGTTTTTCAAGTCTATGGTGCAGCAACTGGTGAATTAGTTGATGCTTTTACAAGAAATAAAAAAGTGAAATATATTTGCCCGTTTCATGAGCAGGCTGCTGGATTTATGGCAGAGGGGTATAGTAAAATTAAGAGGGTACCAGGAGTAGCTCTTTCTACCAGTGGCCCAGGCGCTACAAATATGATTACTTCGGCAGCAAATTGTTTTTATGACTCTATAGCTTGTTTTTTTATTGCAGGCCAAATTAATTCTAAATTTATGAGACCTCACGATAAAATTAGACAAATAGGTTTTCAAGAAACAGATACAGTCACATTATTTAAGCCAATTACAAAATACTCAGTTAGAATAAATAATGCAAAAGATATAAAATATGAGCTTGAAAAAAGTTTTTTTATTGCAACCAATGGAAGACAAGGTCCAGTCTTTATAGATATACCAATAAATATTCAAAAAACAAATATTGTTGAAAGTGAATTAATTGGATTTCAAAATGAAATTTTTAAATCAGCTTACAATAAAGACAATATAAGAGAAAAAATTAGAGCTTATATAAAAGATTTTATAAAATCGAAAAGACCTACTTTTTTAATTGGGGGTGGTGTCCAATTAACCAATACATCAAAAGAGCTTATGGAAATTGTTAAAATATTAAAAGTCCCATGTTTTGTAACATGGAATGGAATGGATGTTATCAAATCTGATAATCCATTTTATGGTGGAAGAGTAGGAACTTATGGAGGGCCAGGACGAAATTTTGGAATTCAAAATACTGACCTTCTATTTGCTATTGGCTCAAGAGTTTCTGGAAGAATAACTGGCGGAAACGTTAACTCATTTTGCAGAAATGCTAAAAAATATGTTGTTGATATTGATAAATATTTGCTTGAGAGAAAATATCAAGAAGTTCCCTTCGATGTAAATATAAATTCTGATCTTAATACATTTTTTAAAATATTTTTAGAGGAATTAAAAATTAAAAAAAAACAAATCCAAGCTAATTTTAAAAAAAGTTGGATTAAAAAGATTATGGAATGGAAAGAAAAATATGGAATTATAAACGAAACTTTTATGAAAAATCCTAAATATTTTTTTCAAGGTAAAGAATTTGTTCATCCATATGCTTTTATGAAACATTTGTCTGACCTAGCTGGTCCTGAGGATATTTTTGTAGGTGATTGTGGTGGTGTAAGTGTTTTAATTGGTCATGCTCTTAAAACAAAAAAAAATCAAAGATATCATAGTAATAATGGTCATGCACCCATGGGATACTCATTTTCGGCAGCAATAGGGTCATATTTTGGATCTAATAAAAAAGGAAATGTAATCTGTATAACTGGAGACGGTGGATTTAATATGAATATACAGGAGATACAAACACTAATTAATTATAAAGTTCCTTTGAAAACATTTATTATTAATAATGAGATATATGGAATAACTAAATCATTTCAAAAAACAAACTTTGGAGGCAGAGAAGAAGCTTGTGGCCCAAAAGGATATAAGCCACCTAATTTTTTAAAAATTGCTGAGAGTTATGGTGTTAAATCTGTTAAAATTGAGAACTATGATGAAATTATCAATAAAGTAAATTATGTACTTAATTTTAAAGGTCCAGTTATATGCGAGGTATCTTGTAAAGAGTTTCATAAATATGAGCCCAAAGTCATTGGATGGGAGACTCCAATTGAGGATATGTATCCATACCTGAATAGAAAAGAATTTATCAAAAATCTGTATATAAAACCTTTAGATAAATGGAAAAAACCTTTTTTACCTTCGGTAGCAAGTAAGAAAGGAACAATGGAATAAAATGAAAATTATTTCAAGTAATAGATGATTTTCGTAAACAATAAAAGATATAACAGATGTTGATTTGCAAAACTCCATTTAGAGTATCATTATTTGGTGGTGGAACCGATCACCCTTCGTGGTTTCAGAAAAATCGAGGATATACGATTTCATTTACAATCGATAAATATTGCTATGTAGCATTTAGAAGTCTTCCAAAATTATTTAAACATAATTACAGACTTAGGTACTTTAAAAATGAAAGAGTAAGAAAAATTTCAGATATTAAACATCCTTCAATTAAAGCAGTATTTAAAAAATATTTGAAAAAGAATATTTCAGCAGAAGTTGTACATAGCTCAGATATTCCTGGATTATCAGGATTAGGTTCTAGCTCTGCATTTACAGTTTCCTTGATTAAGCTGTTGTCAAAATTTAATAAATTAGAATTTTCAAAAAAAAGAATTGCTCAAGACTCGATTTATCTTGAAAGAAAAATATTAAAAGAAAATGTTGGATGTCAAGATCAATATGCTTGTTCATTTGGAGGCTTTAATTTGATTAAATATAAAAAAAACAAAATAAATTTAAAAAAGGTGAATATATTAGGTAAAAATAAAAAAAAATTAATAGATAATTTATTACTAGTTTATTCCAATATTAATAGAAAAAGCGACCCAATTGAAAAAGATAAAATCAAAAATTTGAAAGCAAATAAAAAGATATTAAATGAATTAAACTTTAATACAATTAAAGGCAAAAAATTATTAGAAACAAAACTAAATATATCTTTAGAAAAAGTTGCTGAATTATTAAATCAAAATTGGAGTTTGAAAAAAAAATTGTCTAATTTAGTTTCAAACACAAAAATTGATCGACTTTACAATTTTGGAATGAAAAATGGAGCAATAGGGGGTAAGTTATTAGGCGCAGGAGGTGGAGGATATGTGTTATTTCTAACAAAAAATCAAAATTATCAAAAAAGGTTAATAAAAAAACTAGGACAAAGAGTGTATTTTAAATTTGATATAGATCATAAAGGAAGTGAAATAATTTATAACTCCTATGAGTAAAATTAAAAAAATCTGTAATAATATTTTAATTATCCAATGAAAAAAATTCTAATAACAGGTGGAGCTGGCTATATAGGCTCTCTACTTGCAACTAAATTATTAGATTTAAACTTTGAGGTAAAAATTATAGATAATTTTATGTTTAATAAAAATTCTATAATACATCTTTTTTCAAAAAAAAATTTTAAATTTATAAAATCTGATGTTAGAGATAAAAAAATTATTCTTAAAGAGATCAAAAATCAGGACTATATAATTCCTTTAGCGGCTCTCGTGGGTGCACCACTTTGCCAGAAATACCCTAAAAAAACTAAGGAAGTAAATCTTAATGCAATTAAATTTATTGTAAAAAATTTAAAGAAACATCAACGAATAATTTATCCAAACACTAATTCTGGCTATGGAATTGGAAAAAAAAATACTTTTTGTGACGAAAATTCTCCCTTAAACCCTATATCATTATACGGAAGAACTAAAGTAGATGCAGAAAAGGTTTTATTAGGTCATATGAACTCAGTTGTTTTTAGGCTTGCAACCGTTTTTGGTTATTCGTTCAGAATGAGAACAGATTTATTAGTAAATTTTTTGGTAAAGGAGGCGGTGGAAAAAAAGAAATTAAACATTTTTGAACCTAATTTTAGACGAAATTATATTCATGTAATAGATGTTGCTAATGCTTTTATTTTTGCAATAAAAAATTTTAATAAAATGAGAGGAAACATTTACAATGTTGGATTATCAAATGCAAATTTAACTAAATTACAATTAGCAAAATTAATCAGCAAACATATAAAAGGTACAAAAGTTAAAATATTAAAAAATAAAAAAGATCCTGATAAAAGAGATTATTTTGTAAGTAATAAAAAAATTGAAAAATTAGGATTCATACCAAGTGTCTCAATAGAAGATGGAATAAAGGAACTTAAAAATATTTATTCAAATTTTAATTTTAAACAAAACAAAAATAATTATTAAAGATGACTATAAGTCAAGCTGTAATCTTATGTGGTGGTTATGGAAAAAGGTTAGGAAAAATAACTTTAAAAACCCCAAA
>MDTB01145188.1_pt1 | contig 14309 bp, 12 predicted proteins | sample 811161 | NCBI WGS metagenome assembly MDTB01 (sample SAMN05326650, study PRJNA326480) | marine metagenome | isolation source: seawater | place: Mediterranean Sea | collected 2009
ATAGAAGACGCCGCCGAGTCTTTAGGCAGTCTGAGTGGTGCGCGGCATACAGGGCGAGCAGGACTTGCGGGCGTATTGAGCTTTAATGGCAACAAGATCATTACGACTGGTAGCGGCGGCGCGATAATTACAGATGATGAGAATCTCGCGATTAGACTAAAGCATCTCACAACGACGGCAAAGCTTGAACATCCGTGGCTGTATCGGCATGATGAAGTTGGGTTCAATTATCGATTGCCAAATTTAAATGCGGCTTTGGGACTTGGGCAAATTGAACAACTTAATGAGTTTGTCAGAATGAAGCGGGCTCTTTCCAAACACTATGCGGACTGGTTAAGTGGCCGGCCTGAAGCAGAATATATTCTGGAACCGAGTGGCACTCGATCAAACTATTGGTTGAACGCATTATTTATGAGGAGTAAGCAGGAGCGCGATGAACTCCTCGCTCAAACAAATAAATGTGGTGTTATGACGAGACCGATGTGGACTCCAATGAACACACTGCCAATGTATAAAAATTGTCAACAGTTCAATCTTAGTCACTCGAAACTTGTTGAAGAAACGCTTGTTTGTATTCCGAGCAGTGTGACGCCGGATTTTAGTGCGAGTTGTTGAGTGAAGCTCAAAAACGACCTTAAGGGTAAGCTGTTTAAGGGTGGAAAATGTCTCTATGGTGACTACTTTGGCCTAGTAACGAGTGGTAGTTGAAGGAGGCAGCATTACTAGAATGAAACTCCCTGCTGGAAAAAAGGCCGCAATCTACTTCACAATCGACGATATTCATCCAGGCACTTCAGATGAGCTTTATGAAGCGGGTGGAGATCTTTCAAATGGAGTGTTAGGCCATGTTGAGTGGCTACTGAGCAGGCATCCGCGACTAAAAGTCACGCTGTTTGTTACCGCAGACTGGCGTGAAACATTCCCTTACCCAACGAGAAGACTTCTGTCGAAAATCCCTTATATCAGGGATCAGGTTTATCTATCGCCTGTAAGGAAAAAGGGGTCCATGTCCCTCTTGCGGCACCGTAGGTTCGTGGATTATCTCAATGCGCTAGACCGGGTTACCGTTGGGTTGCATGGGCTGCACCATGTTTCCAGAGGTCCGAATATTCCGGTAGAGCTCTTAAACAAGAGTGCGGTTGAGGTCGCAGAGATAATCTATGAGATGATTCGAATTTTTGAACAGGCCAGATTAAATTACATTCCATGCTTTGCACCGCCTGGATGGGAATGTAATGAGAGTATCGTAGAACCATTACTTGCGAATAATGTAGCCTTAGTTATGGCTGGTCGGGACGTTCTAACAGATATCTCTCCCGAAGCCACTGTTCGAATGAGCGGACTGAAAGGAGTCTCGTTAATTTACCCTGAAACGATTTTTCGCGGAGAGCTCATGCATTTACCCTCAAATTTTCATTCAACGTCAAGTATCGAGCGCGCACACGATATTATTGCGTGCGGAGGCATCGTGGGAGTAAAGGCACATATCATCAAAAAGGTAGGCGCGTATATCGCAAGAGATGGCTTAGATGAGCTGTATAGAAATTATTTAGATGTACTCCTTTTTCGTCTTGAGGACGAATATGGCGATGATTTGTGGTGGACTGATGTTCATGAGTTTGGAGATTACCAAGGAAAAAAAATCGTCTCCTAGTTCGTTATGTATATCTTTGACTATAGAAAACCATCAAAAAAAGAGTATCTGTATGGATTAAACAAATGTTTTCCGGAATGGGGAGGTGACGCCCGCTTCGACCACATCTTCGATAACCTAAGAGGGCCCATTGATACCAACTTTATTGGTATACGAGTTGAGGGCACCAAAGAGTTAGTTGCGGGGTCTGGAGTAACCTATCGAACCATGATTATCGACGGTGCACGGTGTGTTGTGGGGATTATGACTGCATCGTGGACCCTCCCGCACCATCGAGGAAAAGGACTTTTTTCAGAGATAATTTCGGCATCCCTTCAGTTGGTTCGAGATGCTAGTGGTGCTTACCTCTTAGCATTTGTCCAATCGGATAATGCGAGCAGTTACCAGCTTGGCAAGGCGGGAGCGAGAATGATGTCAATGTCTTACGTGTTCTCAAAAACTCTGGCTGACACGCAGAAAGCCTCGAACTATTCCGTGGAGCGGCTCTCAAATAATTGCGAAAACGCGCAAGCTGTTTTCAATAAATTTCGTCAGTGCCAAATGGCTAGAGAATGTTATTTTGACTACTCGTTTGAATTGTGGAGACAGCAATTCTGCGTTCAGGGCCCGGCGGTAAGTTTATGTTGTATTGGGAACAATTTCGTAATCCTTCAGGAAACCAAAGATCTTGTTAAAGTGTTGTTCGAAAGCATTTCCGATAATCAAGTAGCGATAAGGTCATTTTCGCTGATTTCTTCTGCTATATGGAAGTGTTTCCAGAAGCCATCGATGTTTTTCCAGGCAGGTAATATAGGAAAAAATAGTTATTCAGAAAAAGAGTTTGTAAGCCAAGCGGGATTTTTAGCTGCGCTGCCGGCGGCAGAGTCTCCGGCCCCATTTACCAGGTCGATCTATCTCAGTAATGGAGATCGGTTATAGCGTGATCTTATGGTTCCTGGGATGCTGAAAAACAGAGTTTAAGAGACTAGGGTCTTCAAGTCATAACAATCTAAGCAATGAAAAAACAAGAAGTGAAGCGTGTCTGCGTGGTGACGGGATCACGAGCGGAGTATGGAGTCCTTCATCGATTAATAAAGAAAATAATCGACAGTAAGACATTAGAGTTCAAGTTGATTGTGACAGGCGCTCATCTTTCTTCAGAGCACGGAAGTACTGTCTCGGAAATTGAAAGTGATGGCGTCCCTATAGATGAGCGGGTGGTGTCGCTTCTATCATCGGATACGGACATTGCCACAGGCAAGTCCCTTGGGTTCACTGTTATTGGATTAACTGAAGCGTTAGCTCGACTCAAGCCGAATCTCGTTGTCTTATTGGGAGATCGATTCGAAATATTTGCGGCTGCTGCAGCGTCAACAGTGTTGAACTATCCGATAGTGCACTTGCATGGAGGAGAACGTGGTGAAGGGGCATTCGACGAAGCGTTTCGGCACGCGATAACCAAGATGGCAAGCCTCCACCTTGTGGCAACCGAGGAATATAGAAGTCGGGTAATTCAACTGGGGGAACAGCCAAAGACAGTTTTCAATGTTGGAGCGCTTGGCGTGGAAAATATTCGGGTGGCTGAAACAATAGACAGAGGGGATGTCGAGGAGTTTCTTGGGATACAGTTGTTGTCGTCGTCGCTTCTCGTAACCTGGCATCCAGTGACATTGGAACCTGGCAATGTTGAGGCTGAGTTTGGGGAGTTATTGAGCGCCCTTGGAGAGGTTAGGGACACTAGCATTATTTTTACGAAGTCCAATGCAGATACGGAGGGTAAAAAGGTCAATAAAATGATTGATGAATTTGTCATTCAAAATCCGGTTACAGCCGTAGGAGTTCAATCGCTGGGGAGGGTGAGGTATCTTTCGTGTCTTAAACTCGTGTCTGCGGTAGTGGGCAACTCCTCAAGTGGAATCATAGAAGCGCCGAGTGTGCCGGTGGGAACGGTGAATATCGGAGATAGACAACGTGGGCGTGCGCGGGCGAAGAGTGTTATTGACTGTCGCCCGATTAAACTCGAAATTCAAGAGGCAATAGAGAAAGTTATGAGCTCGGAGTTCCGAAGTCAGATTACGGAGCACTCCAATCCTTACGAAGGCGGTTCGGTTTCCGATATGATTGTGGAGATATTAGAGAACGTGAAGTTAAGCGAGACACGAAAGAAAGAATTTTTTGACATTGAATTGAATGGGTTCTAACGTGACATACTTTATTAGAAGAGGAAAGTTAGAAGCAGCTGTGGACTTCGCTACCAGATATGCTGAAGTGTCGACGGGACGCGAGGCGTTCTTTGGATTGCCGCCGAAGGTAGTGTTTTGTAAAAAATGTGTTATATCAAATCAGAGGCCAAATTCGGCGGTAGAGTTCCAACATAGAAAAGAATCCATCAAGACGACAATTAGATTTGATGATCATGATGTGTGTGATGCTTGTAATTTTGCAGCAAGGAAGGTGAGTGGAATAGATTGGGTCGAAAGGGAAAAAGAGTTAAATGAGCTGTGCGATAAGTACAGAAAAAATGGGAATGGTTACGACTGCTTAGTGCCTGGCTCCGGAGGCAAAGACAGTTTTTATGCCGCCCATATCCTGAAGCATAAATTCAATATGAACCCTCTTACTGTAACGTGGGCCCCACATTTATATACCCCTTGGGGATGGGATAATTTTCAGGCATGGATTGCTGCAGGATTCGACAATTATCTGATGACGCCGAATGCGCAAGTGCACCGGTTAATCACCCGGTTGGCAGTAGAAAATCTGTTTCATCCTTTCCAGCCTTTCATGTTTGGTCAAAAAGCTCTCGCACCGAAAATGGCTGCACTTTTTGACATTCCGCTAATATTTTATGGGGAAAACGAGGCTGAATATGGAAATCCCCTTCAGGATACAGAATCTGCTGAACGGGACTGGTCATACTTTACGCAGAGCGATGATTCTGAAATTCTCCTTGGCGGAGTATCAGTCCAGGAGTTGCAAGAGCATTTTGGCATAAAGCAGGTCGATCTCGAGCCCTATTTGCCAGTGGATCCCCAGACAGTTCGATCGAAAAGAATTCAGGTGCATTACCTTGGATATTATCTGCCTTGGCATCCGCAAGGCGCGTATTATTATGCTGTAGAGAACGGCGGCTTTAAGGCCTCTCCTGAGCGGACCCCGGGCACCTATAGCAAGTACAACAGTATTGACGATAAGATCGACGACTTCCATTACTACACGACCTATATAAAGTTTGGTATCGGTCGTGCAAGTTACGATGCTTCACAGGAAATAAGGAATGATGAGATAACTCGCGATGAGGGCGTCGCATTAGTCAAAAAGTATGACGGGGAGTTCCCGGAGAGGTTTGCGGATGAGGTGTTCGAGTATTTGAGCATCAATGATTTCGAATTCCCAGTGGCAGCCCAGCGGTTTGAACAAGCGGTTGTTGATAGGGATTATTTTAGTGATCTAACGGACGCGTTTCGATCGCCTCATCTTTGGCAGCGAATCGCTGATAAATGGACTCTACGAAACGTAGTCTGGGAAAAGGATAGTGCGTAACGTCCGTCTGATCGCGCGGCTCGATGTCAAGGCTCCTAATCTGGTTAAAGGTATTCAATTTGAAGGACTCAGGAAGCTTGGAGATCCTAATGAGTTTGCTCTGCGATACTATCAAGACGGGATAGATGAAATCTATTACGAGGATATTGTCGCTAGTCTTTATGATAGGAACAGTTTGCTGGACATTGTTGAGCAAACAACGCGGGACATCTTTATTCCTATCACGGTCGGTGGAGGGCTACGCACTATAGATGATGTCGCCGCAGTATTGCGTGCCGGGGCGGATAAAGTCGCAGTAAATACTGCGGCGTTGAAAAATCCCACGCTCATTAGCGATATCGCCCACCGTTTCGGTAGTCAATGTGTCGTGTTATCGATTCAGGCTAAATGGCAAAACAACTCTTGGGAAGCATACTTTGACAATGGGCGGGAGCACAGTGGAGTCGATGCAGTGGAGTGGGCTAGGCAGGGACAATCCTTGGGCGCTGGCGAGATACTGCTGACATCAGTAGATCGAGAGGGCACGCGAGAAGGGTTCGATCTTGATTTGCTTAGAGCAGTTTCTGGGTTGGTTGATATTCCTATAATTGCGAGTGGAGGTATGGGTGAGATGGATCACTTAATTAGCGCCGTTAGCGTCGGTGGCGCAGATGCGGTGGCGGTAGCACATATGTTGCACTATGGCCGCTGCGGTGTTTCGGAAATACGTGATTATTGCTTAGTTAACGGGGTTCCGGTTCGGCAGATCGTGCCTAAAGAAGATAATGAGTCAGAAGCATTCTGTAACAGTCATTGACTATGGGATTGTCAATCTCAAGAACATTGTTCGTGGTCTTGAGAAAGTTGGAGGTCAGGTAAAAACGAGTTCAGATCCGCATACTATTTTCCACTCAGATCGAGTGGTCCTCCCCGGTGTTGGTGCATTCTCCGCTGGAATGTCAGAGTTGCGTCTTAGTGAACTCGACCAAGCGATCTTCTCCTTCTGCCAAACTGGAAATCCATTGCTCGGCATCTGTCTAGGAATGCAATTATTGCTGGACGTAAGCGAGGAAAATGGAAAACATAAGGGGTTGGGAATTATCCCAGGGAAAGTTGAGGAGATTCCACGAGGCAGCGCTGTTGATGGTCGAGTTCGAAAAGTTCCGCATATTGGTTGGAATACTTTCTCTCGAGTTCAAGAGGACGCCGACTCGGACGCTCCGATTCCTTTCAGGGAGTTCCATGATGAGTATTTCTACTTCGTTCACTCGTTTATGGTTAAGCCTAATTGCGCCTCGGATATCGTTGCTCAGTCCCAGTACGAAGGAGTGTCTATTAATGTTGCGATTCGACGAGAGAATGTTGTGGGCGTTCAGTTCCATCCCGAAAGAAGCGGACCCTCAGGACTGAGAATGCTTCGGAAATTTTTGGAAAGTTAAGCAAGCATGCGTCTATCAGAGGGTTCCGTATTTGTTATTGCAGAAGCTGGTGTCAATCACAACGGTAGCGTTGAATCTGCTCTAGAGATGATAGATGTCGCGAAGGACGCAGGTGCAAATGCAATAAAGTTCCAGACGTTTGACTCCCAGTCGATGGTGACGCAAAAAGCAAAAAAAGCTAGGTATCAACAAAATGCCAGCACGGTAGATGAGACCCAGGGAGAGATGCTCTCTCGCCTGCAATTAGACAAGGATGCGCACTACAGGCTGAAAGATTACGCAGAAGAATGTGGTCTAATGTTCATGTCCACTGCATTTGATTCAAAAAGCTTAAAGTTTCTAGCGAATGATCTTGACCTGAATCCCTTAAAAATTCCCTCGGGGGAAATCACAAATGGACCATTGTTGCTAGAGTTTGGACAGACAAAGCGAGATCTTATCCTCTCTACTGGAATGTCAACCCTGGATGAAGTTAGGTCCGCGCTTTCGGTATTAGCTTTTGGATTGGTGTTTGATGGAGAGCCGAGTATTGAGCGGTTCGAAAAAGCGTTCAAAAGCGATGAGGGTCAAAACGCTTTAAAAGCGCGCGTGACTATCTTGCACTGCACGAGTCAGTATCCAGCGCCTTTGCGAAGCGTGAATCTGAGAGCAATTAAGACCATTAAAAAGAGATTCGGCTTAAGGGTAGGATATTCTGACCACACATCAGGAATTCTCATAGCGGGAGCAGCGGTTGCGTTAGGCGCTGGGGTAATAGAAAAGCACTTCACGCTTGATCGCTCTCTAGCTGGGCCGGATCACCAGGCGTCGCTTTTGCCGAGCGAGTTAAAGGATCTTATCTTGAACATAAGATCAATTGAGTGCGCGATGGGAGATGGACAGAAATTACCTCAGGAAGAGGAACAAGAAAATCGTGACATAGCGCGGAAGAGTCTTGTGGTAACTACCCGGATTGAGAATGGGGAAGAGTTTTCCTCAAAAAATATATCAACGAAGCGGCCAGGTACTGGTCGGTCGCCTATGTGCTATTGGGATGTAGTTGGCAGTAGGGCAGAAAAGATTTTCGAAGCTGATGACTTACTCTAGAGAGTGCGCTATTCAGCTACTTCCGGTAGTAATCCTCGGTGCGGGAGGCCATGCTGTCTCTATTATAAATAGCTTAAACCGTCTCGAGCGCGAGATTATCGGAGTATGTCAACCAAATCAGAATACAGAGACCGAAGTGCTTGGCGTGAAAATCATCGGTGATGATGAAACTGTATCAAAGCTTGAACCAGATGAGGTATGCCTAGTTAATGGCATTGGAATGACGCAGGAAGGAATATCCAGGCGACATCAGGTTGCAGAGGCAATGAGAAAAAAGGAATTTCAGTTCTCACAAGTAGTAGATCCGTCCGCTGTCGTATCCGATTACGTTAATCTTGGGGAGGGTGCACAAATTGGCCCCGGTGCCATTGTCCAGCCGCGAGTCATCATAGGCAAAGATAGTATTCTCAACACTAGGTCGCTTGTAGAACACGATTGCCAAATCGGCAAAGGTTCTCATATTTGCCCTGGAGTGACCATTGCGGGAAACGCGAAGATTGGCGACTACGTAATGATTGGTAGTGGGGCAGTTGTAGTTCCGGGAGTCGAAATAGGAGACCATTCAATGGTGGCGGCGGGTTCAGTAATCTACCGAGATATCCCTCGTGGCTCTCGCGTGATCCAAAAAAGAACGGCACTGCATCAATAACGGTAGTCGAAAACCTTTATGAGCGACGATTGGAGATCAGCATTAGTTGGAAGCGAGGAAACTGTGGAACAGGTTGCCCACACACTCACCGATACTTCGCTTCGAATTGTCCTTGTAATTGACGAAAACCGCAGGCTTTTGGGCACTGTGACAGATGGCGATATTCGAAGGGGACTGATGTCGGGGATAGACATGAAGTCCACAGTTGGATCGATTATGCAAACAAAGCCCGCAGTAATTTCGCCGGCTACCACTCGTCAAGAAGCCAGTAGGATAATGCGTGAACGGGATCTATTCCAACTACCCGTAGTTGACGAAGAGGGTGTTGTTGTTGGTCTTGAGTCGGTGCATGATGTGCTTGGAAGCGCATCCCGAGAAAATCCGGTACTCTTGATGGCGGGCGGATTTGGGCGTCGCTTGCACCCCCTTACTCAGGATCTACCTAAACCACTCCTTCCAGTAGGCGGGAAACCAATTATTGAAACCCTGGTGGGTCAGTTATGTGAATCGGGATTTGTTGATATCTTCATGTCAGTCCACTATCGCGGGAGTCAGATCCGTGAGCACTTTGGCGATGGATCAAACTGGGGCGTGAAGATTCGTTATCTGGATGAAGAAGTACCCCTTGGAACCGCTGGCGCACTTGGTCTTTTGGATCCTTCTGAAGTGAAAAGTCCAGTTTTAATGATGAATAGTGATTTACTAACTAATTTGGATTTTTGCGAGTTAGTGGATTATCACGAGTCGCAGGATAGTCTCGTTACAATCTGCGTGCGCGAGCACGAGCTTACGATTCCTTTTGGAGTCGTAGAATGCAATTCGAACAAAGTAACTAAAATAACTGAGAAGCCTACGGAGAGGTTTTTTGTCAATGCAGGGATCTATGTGGTCGAGCCGAGGACTTTAGAGTTGTGTAGTCCAAATTGTTTTCTAGATATGCCAGATCTTTTGACTACCGTAATTGATAATGGCGAAGCCGTGACGATATTCCCAATCCACGAATTTTGGCAAGATATTGGGCGAATCGATCAATACCAACAAGCCGTGAGTGAGAACAGCAAAGTCGGGGAGAGATCGCCGTCGAATGACTAACTTCTGGAGCGTAAAAAATGCGGAGAACACTGATGCGCCGCCGGTTCTTGTTCTCTCAAACGCGCTGACCGGCGGTGGTGCAGAAGTAGTTGCAAAGTTGATGATTGAAAAAATTCCGGGTGCCTGTGGGTTGGTATTCGAGAATGACTCATGTATCTCGATACCAGGGAAACGAGTTAAGGCAGCTGGTCGTGTATATAAAGGGGGCCTCCTCAAAACACTAAGCATTTCTATTTGGCGAGTCCTTCGAATTCAGGCGGAAAAAATTCGTGTGAGGCCAGCCGTCACAGTTAGTCATTTAGAGGGGCCAAATTTTGCCAATATGCTCACGTTGTTTGGCGGTCGGCGCGTATTGTTTGTACACAATGAGATCAGCAAGAATTATAGAGACAGTAGTCTAAGAAGTACTGCGAAGAAACTCTTATGTAAGTTTCTGTATCCATTTGCCCAACGAGTGGTTGCTGTGTCTCCGGGAGTACAAAGTGAGTTAACCTCGAAGTATAGGACCGATCCGTCACGTACCATTTTTCTGCCTAACCCAGTTGACGAGCAGGCGATCCAAAAATTGGCGCACAGAACATATGGCGACTTCCGAGATAGCCTGTGTAGCGAGCGCTATCTCATTAGTGTCGCAAGTTTAAGTGAGCAGAAAAACCACGTGCGTATGCTTCGAATATACGCTGCGTTCACTCAGAATTCGAAGTGTTCTGCTGTACCGAAGTTAGTCCTTCTCGGCGACGGCCCTCTGAAAGCGGATTTAAAAGCTGTCTGTCGGGAGTTGGGCTTGAGATGTTTCGATATTGACCAGCAGGAGGATCTTATGTCGGGAGCGGGGGTATGTTTTTTGGGTTTCCAAGAGAATCCCTATAGGTTATTAAAAAATGCCCGCATGTTGCTGATGACGTCACAATGGGAGGGGCTTCCGATTTGCCTTCTTGAGGCGATGGTGCTCGGAATTCCAGGCATAGTGACAGACTGTTCTACAGGTATACGCAATTTATGGCGGATTAATGAAGTCGGAGATTCGCATTATTGGCAAGGCTACCCGATGCGTACTCCACATGGTTCGTTGATGCCGCTGGTTGAGGAAGATTCGAAAGAGAGCATGTCTTTGTGGATTAAAGAAATCGAAAGATTACTTGGAGACAACTTGTCGAGAAAAGAGGCGACAGAGGCAGGTGCAGTACGGGTAGTGGAGTTTAGTTTAGAAGGGGTGGCAAAGATATGGGAGAGAGAGATACTGAGCCTAAACTAAGTTGTTAAATGCACGTCGAACCCAAAGGAAACGTTTTAGCATCGCTCCAGATTCAGTTCAATTGCGATGATAAGTAGATCACCGCAGTCACCTCAACTGTTTTGGCGAAGGGTCAATGTTTTGCCGCACGATCTCTAGTATCTCTCCTTGGGGGGAGCCAACATGTGGCATCGCCACGATTTTTTGCCCAGCGGAAAGTGCTAAGGCTTGATAATCGAACTCTGCCATGTTTCTTATGAAATCAATTTGCGCAAATAGAGTTGATTGATCGCCATTCTTCAACATTAGCTCATCGGGTAAATGATGTAGATACTTATAGACGCCCCAGTTGGATATCAGTTCCGGATCAAGTGTCGCCCCAAGCATGACTTTTTTGCCTGATGCCAGTAATTCAAAGCCAAGTGTTGAGAATGGATGAATAATCAGATCAGTGTTAAATCCAGCATGATATGAATTAAACTGGCCCTCATTTTTGTCTGAATGGACAAAGCGCACCCTCAGGTCCAGATCTAAATTTCTCAAGATATTAAGAAAATAAATCTCTTCCGCCTCTTGTTCATATGGGCTCCGACCTTTTGCTAGGACTTGTAGATCAAAACCCATCTTAAAGGCATAGCGACAGCAAAGCTCAAACAGCCCGCGTTGGTTACGTTCAATCATCGCATGCATCGTATTAGAGTCAGGCTGTTGCGTAGACATGTCTACGCGATAGTGAGAGATTAATGATAAGTCTGCGTGCCTGCACGTAGTTGAGCGCGATTGGGCGAGCGCTAGTCCGAGCTTGAGGGAACCAATAGGAATATACTTCTGGCATTCAATTGCTAAATCTCTAAACAACTCCTTCTCGACTGCGCCTAAAGCAAGATAAATTGGAAGTGCTTTGCCTTTCTGGATCGATCCCGCTTCATCTCGAAGGGCGTTTTGCACTAAAACAATCGGTATTTCAGGGTGTTCAATTGAGTAGTCTGCAAGAAATCTATTGTTATCAACGAAACTTAGAATCAAGCGTGGACTTAAGTGTTCCAAGAAAGCTTTGTGCAAAATATGTGTTGGACTAGTAGGCTGTAGATCTCGGATAAAATGAATTACGAACTTAGCGGTGAGAGAGAGCAGAAACCGGAGATCGCAAAATACCGGTAGTGTTTGTCGACTATCAAAGATGCGCGAGGAAACATTTCTTGGCACGCAGCATTGGAGTAAGTTGGCTCCGACCGAATCAAAAATGAGTACTTCAACCGTGCCCCGCTTCCATAGTTTTATTGACTTCACTTAGCGGCCGACCCTGTTAACCAGAGATAGTTTCTGCATAAAGGTTTTGGTAAGACTGAGACATTTTTTCTGCAGAGAAGGACCGGTATGCAGCTGACTGAACGTTAGACCGACTTTTCAGTGATAGATCAACGGAGGTTAGTAATGAATTTAACGAATTCTCCGAATCTAGCGAGAACAACCATCCCACGTCCTCAGCGTAGTCTAAAACCTCTTTGTGTGCAGGGATGTCTGACAGAATTACAGGAACGCCATGTGCCAGCGCTTCGAGAACGGAGTTTGGCATCCCTTCTGCCAAGGAGGCTGAAATAAAGCAGTCAGCGGATTGAAGATAAGGGCTAACGTCTTCTACCATACCCGTGAATATCACATTCGGCAATTGAGACGATTGAGAGCGTAGACTGGCCATCTCGGGACCATCTCCAACTATCAGAAGTATGTCTCCCTCACGCTCCTTATTTCGAAAAGCCTTAATAACCAGAGCCAGATTCTTTCGCAATATTAAAGGACCGGAGAAGATAAAGATCCGTTTTTTTAGCGGAAGATCGAGACTGCTTCGGGAAGCTAGATTGGAATTATCGGAGGATATTAGTGGAACATCACTTAGATCCACCCCATTTGGTATCACAACCTCAGAATCGGGAGAATATTTTTCCGTTGCTCGGAGACTATTAGCGCAGACGATGACCAAGTCAAGGCGCCGTAATGCAATCAAGTGCAGTTGTGCCAATAAGCGCCCAACGACTGGACCATGAAGAAACGTATAGTCGAGATATGGAAGATTTCTTCTGGTAGCGATTCTCACGTACGACTTTGGCAAGAAGCTAGATAGCAGATCCGCACGTAGCCCTTGTGAATGAATAAGATCAATATCTTTATTTCGTAAGAACGCATGGAGCTTGGGGAGACCACAGAATAGTGTTCGTGATCGACTTACATTGAGCGAATGAACATCGATTGATAGTTGATTGAAATCCTGTAGCAGTCCTGACTTATCTAGAGGGGAAACGCTAAGCAATAATGGTTTGAACTTGTCAAAGTCGAGATTTTGAATGAGGTTTAGAAGTTGACGTGTTGGGCCAGTTCTAGAGAGCGAGGGGACCAGATAGACAATAATGATTTTTTGGAAGCGATCCATTTTAATGATCCGAATCACGCCAGTCCTTAAAAGCGTAAATCCAAATTCGATCCCGCTCCCAAATTTTTTCAAATAGATCAGCGCGTGCTTGAACAAACGAGATAAGGTCATCTGGATAATTCCTACTGACTTCCAATACTCCCTCAGGCCAGTGCTTCGCCATCGACGACGTGGATGTGTCCGCCCCGTCACGAAAATTAATTATCAACAGTGATTTACTAAAGTCTGAACCGATAAAGTCGGCTGCGTACGAGCTATTATTTTTAGGAAAATAATTTCTGTCCTGCCAAGTTGAAATCCTACCCCGGACCGCGGAATTAATAACAAAGCTTGTCATAGAGTCAGTAATAATTTGTTTTACCGGTGATTGAGTATCAATTCTACGTACTTCTGAAATCAGATCTCCCCACAAAAGATGCCCACTTAGTTTTGAGGATTCCACAAAAGAGAAAACCTTGGAAGTTCGATTTTCAAACCCAACTGAGTGCCATGAAAAAATTGAGACAAACAAAAGGGTTGGAAAAAACAATTTAAGTCCGTTACCTATTGAAAGTATGGGCCGCTTGAAAGACGTAAAGGTGTAGATCACTAGAAAACTGGCAACAAAGCCAAGAGGGATCAAAAAAGCGGTCCGCCATAAAGTTGTCTCATGGGTGAGATGAAGAAGGAAAATAGTAAAAACAGGATTCAGATTAGTTACGAACGGGACGCAGAGTCCGGCAATCAGAAATTCATTGCGAATTATCATGCGCCACTGGAAGATAGACCAGATATAGACAATGATTCCGAAAAAGCCGATGGTGTCCCAAAGCCGGAAAGACGGATTGTCCATTGGGAGTCCGTCGAGAGCAGCAAGGTATTTTCCAGCATTAACGGTATGAGGGGTATGACCCCATGGGTTAATTGCTCCTCTTGTAATGATGCCAATAGCTAAGACGGATCCAATAAGAATGACGCTTGCACTTGCGTAGACACGAAATCTGGTTTCTGCGGACGAATTGTTTGACGACACCATCTGCGCAAATAGTCGAACGAAAGCAAGAATTGCAATGATGATTATTGAAAGCATCGCTTCCTGAGGATGCATCACCCACATAGCGAGTAAGAACAGTGGAAGAAGAGTTATTGTTGACGGCAGCCCTGCTTTGTTATCCAGATAGTTCGAAAACACAAATACGCTGCAATAGATTAACGGAAACGCAAAGATCACCGGGAAGTAGGCGTAA
>MDTB01020339.1_pt1 | contig 14308 bp, 13 predicted proteins | sample 811161 | NCBI WGS metagenome assembly MDTB01 (sample SAMN05326650, study PRJNA326480) | marine metagenome | isolation source: seawater | place: Mediterranean Sea | collected 2009
TAAAAGCAGTGGCATCATCCTTAAAATGTTGAATAACTAAATTTTTATCTTTTGTTTCATAAATAATTTTAGCTTTGCCTTCGTATAATTTTTTTCCCTTATTCATAATTGATTTATTTTTTTAAACTTCTTTTAAAAATTATATTAATTTTTTTGGTATGATAACTAAAATTAAATAATTTTTTGAGCTTATTAACAGGTATTTTATTTGTAATTTTCTTATCACCAGCAATGTTTTTATAAAAAGAAGAATTATTTTTCCATGAATTCATAGCGTTTTTTTGGACAATTTTATACGCTTCTTCCCGTGAAAAACCAACATTAGTTAGTTCGAGCAAGATTCTTTGAGAAAAAAAAACACCTTTAGTTTTATCTAAATTTTTCATCATATTTTTTGGATAAATATTTAAGTTTTTAACTACATCGTTTAATCTACAAAGAGCAAAATCTAAACCTATTGTAGCATCAGGACCAATATTTCTTTCAACAGCCGAGTGGGAAATATCTCTTTCGTGCCAGAGAGCAACATTTTCTAATGCTGGCATAACACTTGATCTAATCAATCTAGCTAAACCAGTTAAATTTTCACTTAAAATTGGATTTTTTTTATGAGGCATTGCTGATGACCCTTTTTGTTTTTTTCCAAAAAATTCTTCAACCTCCATAACTTCTGTTCTTTGAAGATGTCTTATTTCAACTGCAAATCTCTCAATTGAGCTTGATATAATTCCTAGTGTAGTAAAAAATTGAGCATGCCTATCTCTTGGAATAACTTGTGTTGATATAGGCTCAACATAAAGTTTTAATTTGTTTGCAACATATTTTTCAACTCTTGGATCAATATTTGCAAATGTTCCAACAGCTCCTGAGATTGCACAGGTAGATATTTCTTTAATTGAGTCCTCTAATCTTTTTTTATTTCTTAAAAATTCTTGATAAAAAGAAAGCATCTTTAAACCAAAGGTAATTGGTTCAGCATGTATTCCATGACTTCTACCTATACATAGAGTATATTTATGTTTTATAGATTGTTTTTTTATTGATTTTAATAATTCATTAATATCTTTTAGTAAAATTTCACCTGATTGTTTTAATTGAAGATTGAAACAGGTATCTAAAACATCAGAAGAAGTCATTCCTTTATGCAGATACCTTGCTTCTTTACCACTCTTTTCAGTTATAGAAGTTAAAAATGCTATAACATCATGTTTAACTTTATTTTCAATTTCTAAAATTCTCTTTACGTCAATTTTTGCTTTAGATCTAACTTTCCTTGCAACACCTTTGGGAATAACTTTAAGTTTTTCCATTGCTTCAGCAGCGGCTAATTCAATTTCAAGCCAGATTGAATATTTGTTATAATCTTCCCAAATGGCTTGTAATTCTTTTCTAGAATATCTTTCAATCATGACAATAGATTAACTAAATTTTTTCGATTGAGTAAAAATTTCGTATCCGTCCTTAGTTATACCAACAGTATGTTCAAATTGTGCTGATAATGATTTATCTTTTGTAACGGCAGTCCAACCATCATTCAACACTTTTGTTTCATAATTTCCGATATTTATCATAGGCTCTATAGTAAAAATCATACCAGCTTTTATTTTTTCTCCAGTTCCTTTCTTTCCATAATGTAAAACATTAGGCTCTTTATGAAAAGTTTTACCAATACCATGTCCACAAAAATCTTGTACTACCGAACATCCATTTGACTCTACGTGCTGTTGTATTGTGGATCCTATATCTCCTAATTGAATATCTTCTTTTAATATTTTGATTGCTTTCATCATTGAGTCATAAGTTGTTTGAATTAATTTTTTAGCCTTTACAGATATCTGTCCAACTTCAAACATTCTACTAGTATCTCCATGCCAACCATCTTTATAAGCTGTTACGTCTACATTAAGAATGTCACCGTCTTTAAGAATTTTATCTGAAGGAATCCCATGACAAACTACGTGATTAACTGATGTGCAGCTTGACTTTGGAAATCCTCTATAAAAAAGTGGAGCAGAATAAGCTCCATAATCGTTAATATATTCATAGCATAAATTATCAATTTCTTCTGTTGAGACACCTGGTTTAATAATTTTAAGAACTTCATCAAGAGCCCCTGCTGCAATAGCACCAGCTACTTTAGTTCTTTCAAAAGATTCTTTAATATTATCACTCATTAAAATTTAAATTTTATTTTTTTTCCTAGTTTTATTCCTTTTAACGAAAATTTACAATCATAGCAGATAATGTTAAGTTTATTTTTGACAGCTTTGGATAATAATTTTGAATATTCGGGATCTATATCGCTAGCTATTTTAAATTTTTTACAATCTTCCCGTTGAATTATATATGCAATATAAACTTCATACCCTTCTTTACTTGCATTAATTAATTCATCTAAATGCTTCGCACCCCTAATGGTTTTTGCATCAGGAAATTCAGCAATTCCCGATACTCTAGATAAAGTCACATTTTTTACTTCAATAAAGGCTTTGAATTTCTTTTTAATAATTAGAAAATCAAATCTGGTGTTGTCCCCAAATTTTACTTCAGATTTAATATCAATATTTTTATTAAAGTCTTTAATGTAATTATTTTTCAAAGCATCTAAAACAATTTTATTAGTCAAATGGGTGTTAACTCCGACTTTAACACCTTTATCTTCAATTATTTGAAGTGTATATTTAAGCTTTCTATTAGGATTATTTGATTCAGTGATCCAAACTTTATTACCTTCTTTTAGCAAACCCATCATTGATCCAGTATTAGGACAATGAGCTACAACAATTTTATTGTTTATCTTAATATCCACGAAAAAACGTTTGTATCTTTTTATAAGGACACCTGATAATAACTTATTTTCAAAGTTCATAAATAATTTTAATCTATGAAGAAAAAAAACAAAAAAGTAAATGCCGCAATTTTAATAATTGGTAATGAAATTCTTTCCGGCAGAACTCAAGATAAAAATGTTGTATTTATTGCCAATTGGTTAAATTTGAAATGCGGTATATCTGTAAAAGAAGTCAGAGTAATACCTGATTTAGAAAAAATTATTATTACTAACATATTAGAATTGAGTAAAAAGTTTAATTACGTATTTACCACAGGGGGGATAGGTCCAACACACGACGATATTACTGCAGAATCTATTTCAAAAGCATTTAAAGTAAAATATGAATTTCACAAAGAGGCTTACAAGATTTTAGAAAATTATTATGGTAAAGAAAAATTTAATGACGGCAGAAAAAAAATGGCAAAAATGCCAAAAGGGTCTAAATTAATTTACAATCCTTCAAGTGCAGCGCCAGGATTTATTACAAAAAATGTAATTTCTTTACCAGGAGTTCCATCTATTTTAGTTTCAATGATTGAAAACTGTAAAAGATTTTTAATTAAAGGTTCAAAAACTCATAGTAAAACATTAAATCTTTACACAGTAGAAAGCACAATATCGAAAAAAATGGGCATCATTCAAAAACGGTATAAAAATTTTGTTAATATTGGAAGTTATCCTTTTTTTAGATTAGGAAAAATAGGTGTTTCAATTGTTACAAGATCTACTTCGTTATTAAAGTTAAAAAAAGTAAATCAGGATTTAATAAAAATGGCTAGACAAAAAAAAATAAAAATTTTAAAAACTTAAATTAACTTTTCAACCTCTTCAACTGTAATTGAATTAATATCATTTGAATTATAAATTTTTTTACTATCTAAGATTTTGACTTTATCATTTTTTGGTGCAAACTTTTTGGAGTCAGTAGGGCCGAACAGAACAATCATAGGAATGTTTGATAAGCTAATCATATGCATTACACCATTATCAATTGACACTGCCTTTTCCAGTCTAGAGGACAAAGCAGTTACAAGAGCAGGACACGATATTTTTGATTGATGCTCAGGAAATAAAGCATTAGGAATATTATTTTTTATTTTATTAATTAATTCAGTTTTTTCCTTTTCAACAAAAAAAACAGGAGTCTTATCTTTTTTTTTAATTTTAATAGCTAGTTCTATAAAATTATCTAATGACCAACTCTTTTTCCTATAAATATTTCCTTGAGTAAGAGAAAGTCCAATATAATTTTTATAAGGCAACAATCTACGAGCTTCAGCTAGATACTTTTTAGAAATTGTATTTATGGAAAATTTTATAGTTTTAAAAGAATTATCTAAAAAACTTTTTAAGTTTAATAGAGTATCATTTTTATAATTTTTTGTTTTTTTAAAAACTTGACCTTTGACATTTTTACTACACAGAAAATAATTTAATGTAGAAGAATAAAAAAATTTTGAGGGTATTCTTTTCAGTATCATTGTATTTCGCAATTTAGATTGCAAATCAATGATAAGATCAATTTCTTTTAAGTTTTTTCTATTAAATCTATCTCTGGCGACCAATAAATGCCACCATCTGAAACCAAAATACTTTAAATTTAAATCTAATGTTTTAATATTTATATTGTACTCTTTGAGTTTTCCTTGGAAATGATTATCGTGAGCACCTAAGTAATAAAATTTTGAAGATTTAAAATTATTTTGTAAGCTTAGTATTAATGGAAATAATTGAATCGAGTCTCCCAGTCCACCTCCTGAATTATATAACAAGATTTTATCCATTAAATACTTATACTTTATAAGATAGATAAAATAATCATTTATTTTTGTCAAAAATCTATATAACTAATTTAAGACACCAAATCATATATTTTGGCTGCTCTATGAAAAAATTAAAAGAATTAATATTTAATAAATGAATTATAGTCTTGTTTCAAAAGAGTCTAGGCGTCTCTCAATTAAAGAAATTAAAAGTATTTGTAAATTAAAAGATAGTAAATGGAAATTTGGAGTCAGATCTCAAATTAATTGGTTTAAGAAGAATATTAAATCAAATGATATTCATAATTTGTTCTTTATAGATTCTAAACTTATTGGATACACACTATTAAGAAAAAGAGGATTTACAATTAATAACAATAGAAAGAAGCTGAAATATTTATTATTTGACAGCCTTATTATTGATAGAAACTTTAGAAAAAAAAAATTATCTAATTTACAGATGCTTTTTAACAATACCATTATCAAAAAATTAAGATTATTTTCATTTTTAGTATGTGAAAAAAGAATAATTAAATTTTACAAAAAATTTGGTTGGAAAGAAATGAACAATAAAAACTTTGTTATTAAAGATCATTTATTTTTAACACACGGAATGACCTTCAATAAAAAAACTTTTAAAAATCGTAAGTATTTCTTTTATTTCAGTAAATAGAATAATTTAATCTAAAAACTTTAGTTACTAAAGATGAAAAAAACTCATTAATGTATGAACATCAGAGTCCATTTTATTTGGGTATCTCTTAAAGTTGATATGAGTACCAATCTCAGCGTTGTTCCAGTGAGCTTTTTTATCTAAAATTCGTCTAAGCAGTCTATTGTCTAATTGGCAATAAAGTTTACGTTCTTTATCTTTACCTTTAATAACCTGAATTTTTTGATTTTCTATCTCAATAAAAACATTAGATTGTAAGTCAATATTAAATCTTTTAGATCTTTCTATCATTTTTTTAGAAGCAATTTTTACATCACCTAAAAGTTTTTCATGATCCGGATTATCATCTTTCTCGTAATCATACTTATGTTCTTTAATTGATAGAATATGATTTTTCATATCTTCCAAATTAATTCTTTCATACTTCTCAAGTTGTTCTTTTTTTAATATATCAAAAGTCTGATTTTCTCTTAAAGTAACTACTTTAGTATCAAATTTTAAATTTTTCTTTAAATAATCAGCACATTCATCCCAAGTTGTCGTTCCAAGATACTCATTTTTATAATAGTTTTTTCCACCTACAATATATGAACCTGCAAATGGAAGAACAGATTTAGGTTCAAGAATTGGTATAATTTTACACAAATGATCAAAATTTCTTTTTAAAATTCTATTATGTTCTGTTATTTTTTCATCTTTATTTAAATTATCAAAACACGAAGGGTAGGGACCAGCGGCGTTATAGTTCAACATAGCTAAATCAATTTTTTTAAATTTGTTTTTTAGTAAAGTACAAGCTTTTTCATCAGGAGTATTATCATTAAAGTTTATTGCTGTAATATCTTTATCATTTACAACTAAAGCACTATCTATCAAATTTCCAATTAAAGATTCTTCGAAAACATGTTTTGTAAAAGGTTTATAAATTGTAAGATTGAATTCTTTAAATTTGACAGTCTGATCATTCTTTATTTCAATAAAGTTTTTAAATCCTTTATTGATTAAATTTTTTTTTAAAAAATTTGGGCCTTCATCAAGTATTATTAATTTGATATCTTTTGGGAAATCAAAATTTCTTTCGTCGTAATGATCAGGATGAATATGACTTACATAAATAGCGTCTACATTTTGAACATCTGAAATTTTTGTAGTTAGAGGAGGGTAATGGTACCAAGCTCCCTCAAAAACTCCATCAACAATCCAAGGGTCGCAAAGTATTTTAGTTCCTTCTGAGCCAGTAAATATACCTCCAGCATTTCCTATAAATTTAAATTTCATAATATATACAAATATATACTACTGTGTTGAAAGAGCAAAGAGATAGAAGGTAGCAGTATACAATAAGGAGATAATTGGAAAATTAATTGCATTATAAAACTATTTAATTATAAGATTATTGAGGGAATTATGTATAGAACTATTAGATGATAAAAAAAACGATACAAAATATATTTAATTTTTTTGGGTATAAAATTACTAAAGCAAATACAATTGATAGCACTGATTTAGATAAAATAACTACTTTACTGACCAATGTTAAAGAGCCAATAATATTTGATGTTGGAGGAAACATAGGCCAATCAATTGAAAGATATAAAAAACTGTTTCCTAAATGCAAAATTTACAGCTTTGACCCTATTAAGCACGAAGTTGATAAATTAATTTTAAAATATGAAAAAGATAAATCGATTATCTTAAATAATGTGGCAATTGGAGAAAAACCAGGAAATTTAGATTTTAACGTAAATGTTCTTTCTGGCACATCGTCTTTTAAAAACTTAATACCTAATACTACTTGGATTAAAGAAAGAAGTAAGGCAATAAATATTGAAAGTAAAAATTTTATTCCTGAAACTAAAAAGGTAAATACTAAAGTAATTACTCTAGACGATTATTGCAAAGAGAAGAATATTGATCAGATAGATATATTAAAAATTGACACTCAAGGTTATGAAGATAAAGTTTTGGAAGGTGCGTTTCAGCTTTTAAAGATGAATAAAATCAAACTAATACAACTAGAACTAATTTTTAGTGAAATATATCAAAATCCACTCAGTATTTATGACGTAGAAAAACACTTAATTCCAAATAAATACACTCTATTTGGAATTTCAAATGCTGGTAGTTTGATCACACATTATATATATCAACAAGATCACATATATATATCTGATGACACGTATAAATATTTTAAAAAAAATAAATCTCCATATTTTAATGACTAAAATCAAAGTTGATTAAACACATATTACTAAACTTAAATGAAATTTGATTTTTATAAGCCAAAAAAAAACAAAGTATTAATTTATGATGAACAAAGTACAAGATTTGCAAATATTCTTTTCCCAAAAAAAAATTATGAGATTATTCATACCAGAAGAGAGAGAATAAATATTTATATTCTAATTATAACAATATTTAAAACAGGATTTAGAAATCTTAAAGATAATTATAAAAAAAATTTTATTAATTATGTTTCACCAAAAATTATACTATGTGCTGTTGATCAGCAAGCTGGTTTTTATAATTTGAAAGAAATGTGCCGTAGTCCTAAATACATAAGTATACAAAATGGATTATGCAGTTATGATAGATACAAGAAGTTTTATGATTATTGCAGAAAATATTATCGTGAAAATAAAAAAAAATTATCTGTTGATCATAGTTTTGTATATAGTAAAACCGAAAAATCTATTCTTTCAAAAATTATTAAAACTAAAATTCATATTGTAGGAAGTGTGCTTAACAATGAATTCCCATTAAATGTGAAACAAAAAAAATATAGATCAATTTTATATATTTCCGCTACTATAAAAGGCCACCATAATTTTGATAATGATTTTGAAGTAGATAAAAAAATATTTGGACAATTAATTCAATTTGTCAAATTAAAGAAAATAAAGCTTTATTATTTAGATAGACCTTTTAAAAATGTTAAATCTTTACTGCTTGATGCCTTCCCAAAAGAAAATTGGGAACATATTTCCGAATTAAGTCGTAATGAAAGATATCAGCTTTTAAACAAGCAACAATTGGTTATTTTTAACCATTCGACACTAGGTTTTGAAGCCATGACTAAGGGTATAAAATGCTTACAATTTACAAATGTTTTTCCAATAAAAGGATATTATAAAAAATACAATAAATCAGGAAAATTTTGGACTAACTCTCTTAACCCATCGAATTGTCAATTTTTTTTAAATAAAATGTTTAATCTTCCAAATTCAAAGTGGAAAAAAATAACAAGACCTTATTCTAAAGAAATTATAGGTTATGATCCTTACAATTTAAAAATTAAAAAAATCATAAATAAAATATTAAGGAATTAAAACTTTATAAACTAATTATAAATTTTCTTATCAATAATAATCTTTAGCTACTTTTGAAGTATAAAATTTATATAAAATTTCAATTATAGAAGAAAACATAAGTGTTGAAATAAAACTATATGCAAAAAATGGTATAGCTAAAATATAGCAGCTAATAAATCCAGCCAAACTATATCCATACATTCCACTAACCCAGACCCCAAAGTTTGTTACTATAAAAAATATTAAAGCTCCTAACAAAGCCCCAGATATTCTTAATAAAAAATTATTAGTAAAATATACTGACATAAGACCTATCGCCACTACACTTCCCCAACTAAAGAAGGTGCCATTATGATAACCTATTATTAAATCTGTAATAGCAAAACTTAAAACTACAGCTAAAATATACTTTCTACCAAAAAGAGCAGGCACATAAAAACTTAAAGCAATTAAGCTTGTAAAATTAGGTGGATGCGGAATAAATCTACTAATTGCTAGAGCTAGGAAAATACCTAAAAAAATATTAAATTGCTTCATATTTATTAGTATAAGCTTTTAAAACCAAAATTAAAAGAACGATCTAATTGAGAATAATCTCTAACAGTTTCATATTTTTCGTCTAAAATATTAGTTATATTGAAAAATAAATTATAACTATCCCAGATTTTATAATTAATGATTAAGTCATTTACAAAATAATCATCAATTCTTTCGTCTAAAAAAGTTCTATTTCCATTACCATAGTCTCTTGCCATATCTGACCATTTTGAATTTAAAATTAAACTAAGATTTTTATCATTTTGTGATTGAAAACTAGTTTGAAGATTTACAATGTGTCTAGGCACTCTTACCATTTGCGCGTTCGTATAACTTTGATTTTTATTAGGATCATCTTGTTCGGCACCATCGTATGTTGATGTATAAGTATAGTTTAAATTTAAGTTTAAATTATCTGAAGCTTTCCATCCTGACATCAGCTCTAATCCTTGAGATTTTACAATTCCATCAGCATTCTGTGTTGTATAGCTAGCACCCGAACTATCATTGTTTTTCCAGCCTTCTAAAACATTTTCGTATTCAATGTTAAAATAAGCAAGATCCAGACTTAACCCATAGTCAGAAAAACTTTTTTCTATTCCTATGTCAAAACTTTTACTATTCTCTGCCTTAACAAAAGGTAATGAGCTTGAATTCGCAGCATGGACATAATACATTTCAAAGAGAGAAGGAAATCTGAAACCTGTACCATAAGAAGATTTTAGTTTAGTAGATTTGTCATTAAACAAATAAGCAAAGGTAGCTCTATGGGCTTCTTCGTTATCTGCAACTGAATTGTCATCAAATCTAGAACCAAATGTTGCATAAATATTTTTTGAAAAACGTTTTTGATAGTCAAAATAAGTTGATGTAGTATAAAAAGACTCAACTTTTTTGCCTGTCAAATCTTTATTGTAACCAACTTGATCGTCCTCTCTTTCAATTCCAAAAATAATACTATTATCTAAATCAAAGCTATAAATACCTTTATAGCCATAATTATATCTATCCCCATAGTAATTATCTTTTATAGGATTACCACTGCTAGGCGCAGCATTATATTTACGTTTAATATATGTTTGCGATAAAGAAATTTCATTAACAAATTTTTCATCGTATTTATATTCAAAGGCCAAATTTGCTGAAGATTGTATACTGTCCTCTGCTTCATTGTGTGTTGCTGAAGATGTATCTATTTCTTTGTCGTATTGCTTATAAGTATCTGAAAATCTAAAATTACTTGTAAACTTTAAATCATCGGATAAATTTTGGCTGTAATTTGCAACTAGAGAATTATTTTTATAACCATCTTTTTCGACATTATGAGTCATTGCAGACATACCGTCTGTTTGAAATTTCTCAAAACCTAAATAAAAACTTTTATCATCGTCTGCTCCAGAATAGCTTCCTGAGTAGTTAACAGTTCCATATGATCCAGTATTAAACATCATATTTTTTTGTCTACCTGGCTTACCTTTTTTGGTTAAGATGTTTATTGTACCTCCAATAGCTCCACTTCCATAAACAGAACTTTGATTCCCCTTTAGAATTTCAACTCTAGAAATTTGACTAGTTAAAATATGATTAAAATCAAAATCTCCCGATACACTAGATGGATCGGACATTTTTACGCCGTCAATATATACTGTAGAATATCTTTTAGGTAATCCCCTTAATTGAACAGCTGAGGTTGAACCGTATCCACCACTTTGAAAAAAGTTTGCGCTAGTTGTGCCTCCAGATAATACGTCTCCTAAAAAAAATTCATTAGATTCTTTTAAAAATTCTTCATCAAGTACTACAACAGAGGTACCAACTGTTGATACTGATTGAGGTTTTTTGCTTGGAGCAATGACGATTACAGGAATATCTTTTGACAATAAAGTATTGTTAAAAACAAATACAAAAAGTACTAATTTTATAAAAATTTTTTTTAGCATTGGCTCACCTTTTTTTCTAATTAGAATATTAATTCTAACTAAGTTAATTTAAGCCACTGCAAAATTAATTGTAGAACTAGACTTTCCCTGGCCTTCGTTCAACAGCGGTCTATACTGGGTGGCGCTCCGACTTTACGGTTGCAGGAACAGCAAATGAATTTCACACTTATTTCCCACCATGCATTTCAGTAGTTTTCCGAGGTAACATTAATCCTTAAGTTAGTCAAATATCTATTATTTGTAAAAAACTTATTTAAATGTTATAGAAATCTTCTATGATTAAATCTCCATTTTCTTCAAGAAAACCTCAAGACTTTAGAATATTGATGTTTTATCCTAATCTACATATGAGCGCACTAATGCCTCAAGTAATTGGAATTTTTACAGCTCTTTTTAAAAGAGAAGGTTACACTATAGATCTTTTCGACGCCACTTATTACAAGGATTTCGATGGAACCAAAGCTTCAAATGCCAATGAAGAGAGAGTAAAGAATAGAAATGTAGCTCCTTATTCAAACAAAGATTGGGAGAAAAAAAAAGGTTCACCCTCAAAACATGGAATTAAAGAAGACTTTATAAAAAAAGTTCAAGAGTTTAAACCAGATTTAATCCTAGTTTCAGTTTTAGAAAGTACATATTTTCTAGCAATGGAGTTGCTGAAGAGTGTTCCATTAAAAGATAGAAAATACAAAACATTGTTCGGAGGAGTATTCGCTACATTTGCTACTGACAAGCTACTTAAAGAAGAAGAAGTTGACTATATCTGTAGAGGAGAAGGAGAAGAAGCAGTTATGGAAATGTGCAGAAAACTTTGTAACGGTGAAAGAATTGATGATGTAAGAAACTTTTCATTAAAAGACAATGGTCAAATTTATCAAAATCCTCTTAGACCAGCTGTAGATATAAATTCAGTTCCAATTCCTGATTGGGATTTATTTGATCCCGGCAGTATCTATAGACCAATGCAAGGAAAAATATGGAGAGCAGTAGGGCTAGAGACGCAGAGAGGTTGCCCTTACACTTGTACTTATTGCAATTCCCCTTCAAATAATGTGATTTATAAAGAGGAAGTAAATAGAATTTTTCATAGGAAAAAATCTATTAAAAGAATTAGGCAGGAACTAGATTTTTTAGTAAAGAAATATAATCCAGATTTAATTTACTTTGTTGTTGATACTTTTTTAGCCATGTCTCATAGAGAGTGGGATGAATTTAAAGAATTGTATATGGATTACAAAATACCATTTTGGATGAATACAAGAGCAGAGACCATTACACCAAAAAGAGCTCAAGACTTAGAAGATATGAATATGCTAAGAATGAACATAGGTATTGAACATGGCAATCATGAATACAGAAGAAATTATTTAAAGAGAAACGTTAATAATGAAATCCAAATTAAAGCTTTCGAAATGTTATCTGATAAAAAATACACTTGTGTAGCAAATAGCATTATTGGTATGCCAGATGAAACAAGGGAATTAATTTTTGATACAATAAAATTATTAAGGAAATTACCAAATAATATTGATGCGACTGGTACTTTTATCTTTGCTCCTTATCACGGTACACCGCTAAGAGATTTAGCTATCAAGAAGGGATATCTTAGAGATGATGAAATCTGTACTACATCAAATACTGCTCATCATAGTATGCTAAGAATGCCTACAATTTCTAAAGAGGAAATTTCAGCAATACAAAAAGTCTATAGTTTTTATGTTAAGTTTCCTGAAAGTAGATGGGATGAAATTAAGATTGCTGAAAAAGATGACAGCGAAGGTACAGCAATGTTTAAAAAATTAGGTGAGGAATTTGATCAAACATATCGTAATTATGATGAAAATGCAGTTGATCTTCACTGATCAAGTTTAATTACTTTAAGTGAATAAAATCTAAAAATTATTAATGAAGAAAAGTGGATATAAAATTATTAAAAACCGTATTAGTAAAAAATCTAATATATATTTATTTAAAACATTATTAAATTTATTAAAGTTTTATTCTCCAGATGATTTTAGCGATCAAAAATTTTACAGTAAAAATAAAAAATCAAGCTATTGGTATAATCAAGATTTCAATAACAAACTAATTAGTTTAAGAAAAAATAATAAAAAAATCTTTTCTTCTGTTTATGACTCATTATCTAAATCTAATGCACTAGTAGATTTTTGTTATATGAATAAGTTAGACAAAATTGCATCAGACATATTAAATGTGCCTTCCAATAGTCTAAGTGTTAGAACATTTACATTGCGTATGGATGTTCCGAGCGACAAAAGAAATACTTATGGATGGCATCAAGATAGCAGCTATGACATGTATAATATTTCTGGAGTTAACGGTGTTGTTTTGTGGATACCTTTGATTTCAGTTAATAAAAAAAATGGATCTTTAATAATTAAACCAGGTAGTCAAAATAATAGCGTTAATGCATCTTATAAAAAACTTGGCGGAAAAAAAATGGTTTCTAAACAGATCTTAGTTAAAAAGAATCTTTTGAAAAAATACACATCTAAACAAGTGCTAATGAATGAAAATAGTGTTTTAGCTAATTACTCAGGTTTATTCCACAAAAGTGGTCACAACTATTCTAAAAAAGTACGTTTCGTTTACATTGTTAGGTTTAATAAGATTATTTCTAAAGATTTTATTCACTTTAGAGAGCTAAACTAAGCAATTAATAGTAAGCACAACATGAATAAAAAAAAAATTAATAATACAAATTTTAAAGATTGCATTAGGGCCGCTGATAATTTCATCAAAATAAACAAAAAATTGCAATCCGAGTCATATTGGGGAATCAGGTCAGAAATTTGTGTAAATTTGTTTATGTGGCATTTGAAAGAATTTAAAAAAAATAGAGATCCTAGATCAGAATTTATAAAAGCTTTTAAAGAAGCAACTGAAATTTTAGAACTAAGAAAAAAAAATAAATTTTTAAAAAGTAAATTCAAATCCGATAAAAAATTCAAACTTAATTTTGAAAAATACGTATCGAACTTATTTAGTAATATTTGGCCAAATATGACAAATGATATTTATTTTGATCAAACCTTTGATTTTTTAAAAACTAGATTTGCAAAAAGCGGGGTAAATCCTTATCATTTTTTTAAAGGTAAAACAGTTGTGGATGCAGGATGTGGCAGCGGAAGATTTACTACATCTATAGCTAAGTTTGGAGCCAAAAAAATTTACGGTGTAGATTTTGGAAAACCAAGTTTAGAGTTTGCAAATAAACAAAAAAAAAAAAA
>MDTB01115720.1_pt1 | contig 14308 bp, 11 predicted proteins | sample 811161 | NCBI WGS metagenome assembly MDTB01 (sample SAMN05326650, study PRJNA326480) | marine metagenome | isolation source: seawater | place: Mediterranean Sea | collected 2009
ACGCCTTCTAAAGAACCATGAATCATAAATATTATCAAAGTAGTAAATATAAACGGGATAATTATTTTTATGATTAAAGTATTTCCATAGGCTTTGAAGTGAATTATATAAGCATTTTTTTCTAGATGAAATAATTACAATACATGCATTAATCATATGAATTTTTTTAAAGATATTAAATTTATTATTTACTTCATTGTAGCTTAGTTGTAGTTTTTTAAATAGCCATATCGTTTTTACTTTCTTTTTAAAAAAAGATTATTTATTCTGAATTTTATTTTTTTCTTCTTCCAAAATTCTTCTAATAATAAATTTCCATTTTAAAGAATTTTCTTTTGAGCTGAATTTACTTATCAATTTGTTAGATTCTTCATATCTAATATTTTTATAATTTTTTGAATAGTTAATTAATTCTTTTACCCAGGAAGTTTTTATTTTTCTATTTTTAATTATTGGCATTAATTTTAAAAAACCAGAATTTATATAATCATGATTTTCTTTTAATATTTCATTATAGACAAAATTATTACCAAGACAATTAGAAGCAATAATAGGAATGCCACTATAAATAGCCTCTAAGAGCTGATTAGATAAACCTTCATGAAAAGAAGGCATTACAAATAAGCGACATTTTTGGATTATATTTAAAGGGTTTTTTAAATGTTCTGTAAAAAATATATCTTTATCATTACTAAATGAATTTAAATTTCTTTGATACTTTAATCCTTTATTCCTACAAAATTTAATGCAATCTGAAAGAAGAACTCCATTCCCAATAATAATTAATTTTAAATAGTCATTTCTTGACCTGTTCCTATATTCTAAGTAAATTTCTAAGAATTCAATAATTCCTTTATGACTTATTAGTTCGGATGATAAACATATACAGTTTTCTAAATTTATATTTGAAAATTTATTTTCATGATCATTTTTTAAAGATTTATTTATTTTAAGTTCATCAAGATCTATAAACCCATTTATATAATGAACTTTTGAATGTAGATTTGTTTTCCTTATATATAAAGGTATTAAATGTGGAGCTGCTGGTATTATCTTCTTTGCAAATAAATATATCAAGGGTTCTAATATTAAAATCCAATAAGCTTTTGATATGAATTTTGCCTCCTTATAATGAAAGGTTGAGCCAGTGATAACTGTTATAAGATTTGGCTTTGATAATATTGAAAATAATGAGGGTAAATTAGAAAATGCTATAACTATCTTGTATTGCTTTAATATCTTTCTATATTTTAATATTCCTTTTATATTTAATATTATCTTGTTTATTTTGAAGAGATTAAATTTTACATAAGAATTAATAAATATATGATCTGTCTTATGATATTTGGAAAGATTTTTTTTTAATAATTCAGCTCTTTTTTGAGTTCCACCTTTATTTTTCCAGTTGAATGAAACTATCAATATTTCTTTATTCATTAATTTAATCTAAGAGTTTTGCTCCATAGTTTAAGAATTCTTTCTTCAAGATAATTAGCACTTATTTTATGAATTGCATTCAACCCAATTTCTTTTAATAATTTTCTTTTTAAAGATAATTTTTCTAAACATTTGATTATTTCTGTACTTGAGACTTCTTTAATTAAAATACCATCTTTATTATTTTTTATTATTTCTGAGGATGCTTTATAAGTACTAATTACACATTTTCCAAGGGACATTGCCTCTAGTACTACATTTGACATCCCTTCATATCTTGAAGGATGCAAAATTATATGTGATTCTCTAATGACTTTTGTAGGATCATTTGTCCCTTTTATGAATCTTACGTAACTACTAAGATTGTTATTTTTGATAGTATTTTCAACTTTTTTACAGAGAGTTCCATTTCCTACTATTTCAAAAATAAATTGATCTTTAATTTTACTATTGAAAATTTTTATTATTGATTCAAGAACTACATCAATACCTTTTTGGAATTCTAGTCTTCCAATAAAGAGTATTTTTATTTTTCTTGTGCCTATTTCTTTATTAACCTCATTTTTCTCTATTACTTGACTTATTGAATTAGGTATTATGGTTAATTGTCTTTTGGGAATATAATTTATAAAGTTATTTTTAATTTCTTTTGTTTGTACTATAAGGCTATTCATTTTCCAATAGGTTATAAATCTTAAAAACCTCCAATGAAACGGAAGATTTACATATTTGGGATTGATTCTTTCAGATCCATAATGATTAATTTTTTTATTAAGAGAGGATATAATTGTTACTATAGTTGGAATTGTTAAGAAAGATAAGTAAACAGATTCATTATTATTTTTAATATAGATATTGATTTTAAAAATCCAAATTAATATATTGGACAACTTTTTGAAAATATTGTTTGAAGAATTCTTTGGTAATTCAAGTATTCTCGTTTTTTCGGAAATCTTGAATCCAGAGAATATATTTGCAGGACCAAAAGTAATTATTGTTGTATTAATATTTTGCTTTGAATAAAAATAAACTAAATTTGTAATTACTTTTTCTGTTCCTCCACAAACTAAATTGTGACAAATAACTGTTAAAGATTTTTTTATTTTTGGCATTTATTTAAAAAATTAAAGTTTTTATAAGTTTTCTTTTCTCCATGAGATATACATCAAAATAGTCCATATCTTATTCGACCAATCATAATTACCTGAAAGATGTTGTACCCAAAGTTTTTGGATTGTATTTTTGGAGATATTTGTTTCCTCTTCTAAATCATAGGAATCTATCAAATCATTTGCCCAGTCAATTAAGGTTGTTTTTAGCATTTGGCCTAATGGCACCTTAAATCCTTTTTTTGGAGAATATACAAGATCTTTGGGTAAATATTTTTCCAGAATTTTTTTTAAAAGATATTTTGGTTGATTTGATTTGTAACTAAGTTTCGTTGATAGAGATAAAGAGAATGCAGTAACTTTGCTATCTAGAAAGGGCATTCTTAATTCAACACTATTATGCATAGATGCTCTCTCCATTTTGCAAATTAAGTCATCAGGTAGATATTCTTTAATATCACTAGTCATTAAACTCTTCCTTAATTCATAAATATCTTCATGTGATTTGATTCTAATATCTACTTCATCTCGAAAGCTTTCTTTTGTTTGCCAAATTCTATTCATATCTGTATTTATGTCATAAATACTCTTGGAATTTTGTAATCTATAAAATAATTTATTTAATTTATTGAGAAGAATTACTAATATTTTATTTTTTGTCCCTTTTCTTGAAGAATACATAAGTGAATTAAATAAATCATTCCGTAATAGATTCAATCCATAATTACCAATTTCTTCTCGTATCTTATAATCTAATAATCTTAATAATTTATATTGCCTCAAAGCTAAGCTATATCTTGGGTAACCTCCAAAAATTTCATCCCCACCATCTCCTGATAATAATACTTTATATTTTTGACTAGAAAATGCGCATATAATTGATGATGGTATTTGAGATGGGTCTGCAAATGGTTCGTCATAGATATGAGGCAACTTTGGAATTAAATTAATAATATCGTTATCGTTTACTTGATATTGTTCGTGATTTGTCCCAAGAATTCTTGAAATTTTTAAGGCTTTTACTGATTCATCATATTGATTTTGATTAAACCCCAAGGTAATAGTATTAATTTGTTTGTTAGAATTTTTTTGAAGGAGACTTGATATTATTGAGCTATCTATACCACCAGATAATAAAACGCCAATAGAAACATCTGCTTTAGATTGTAGTTCTAAGGAATCAGTTATTTTCTTTTCTAATTTTGCAACACATTTTTTTTCGTTATTAAATGTATTTTTTTTGGATATTAGTTTATCAATATAAAAGAATCTTTTGATATTAATACTCCCATATTTTGATCCCGGAGTTAGTGGCTTAGTTGGAGGATTTCTTGGGAGATTACAATCAATTGTTATAAAAGTACCTGGCTCAACTTTGTAAATCCCTTCATATATTGATAATGGAGATGGAATATAACCTTTATTTAGAAATTTAACTGTAGCTTCCTTATTAATTACTTTTTTAAAAATCGGATTTTTTTTAATTGCTTTTAGTTCTGAAGCGAAAACCAAAGATTGATTTAACCAGCCATAGTATATGGGCTTTTCGCCAAACCTATCCCTAACTAAATAAAGTAACTTTAGTTTTTTGTCCCATAAAGCAAATGCAAACATCCCATTTGCTTTTCTAAGAGTTTTCTCTAGACCCCAAAAAGCAATTGATTCAAGTAAGGATTCAGTATCTGAACGACTAGTAAATTCAATTTTTTTCAGTTTTTTAATTTCATTTCTAAGCTCATTGTGATTATAAATTTCCCCATTAAAAGCAATCACATATCTATCACATTTAGATTGCATTGGTTGTGCGCCAGCTTTTGAAAGGTCTTGTATCGACAATCTTCTATGACTTAGAGCTATTATTTCGTTGTACCAATTCCCTTGGTCATCAGGACCTCTATGAATTAACTCTGAGGCCATATTAATAGTATATTTAACTAGTATTTCTGAATTAAATATTGCATGAGGGTCAAATATGCCTGCGAAACCGCACATAATAAATTATGTTTATTTAAAAATTATTTTTTTATTTATATGAATATTATACTTTAGTATTTGTTAACAACAAAAGTTATTTACCTCTTTATTTTATAAATTTAATTAATAGATCTTCAAAATTTAAATAAGCATTAAATTAAATTTATTATATATGCATACTAAACAAAAATTTCAATTCAGCATAATAACTCCCACTTATAATAGAGCTGATCTCTTGAAAAGAGTATGGGATTCTTTAAGAATTCAAAAGGAATATATTTCAGAATGGATAGTAATCGATGATGGATCCTCTGATCAAACATCTGAATTTGTTAAAAAATTCAAAAATGAATCAGATTTTAAAATAGTTTATGAATATACTAAAAATAGAGGAATGACTCATGCTATTAATGTAGGATTAAAGTATGTCGAGGGTTCTTATTTTTTTAAATTAGATTCAGATGATTATCTTCTTGAGAATTCATTGGATCTAATTCATCAAAAAATTAATATTATTAGAACTTCTAAAGTAATAAAAGAAATTAAAGCGTTTTCATTTTTGACTTCCTATCCAAATGGAAAAGCAATAAACAAATTTAATAATCTAATAAATATTGATAATGATTATGAAGAAAAGATTATTACTTTAGATTATTTATCAGCAAGATTTATGAATTCAATTACAGGAGACTTATTAGATGTTTTTGAGTCTTATCCTCTCCTTAATCATTTTCGTTATCCAGTTTTCAATGATGAGAGTCATTCTCCATCCTCATATATTAGCTATTTCAATGCAGACTTTTATCAAGGACAGGTAGCTTTCGTTTTAGAAACAGTACTTATAAAGGATTATCAATTGGATGGTATATCTTCTCAAAGAAAAAAATATAATTTGAATTTGCCAAATAGAAATTTAAAGAGCTATTTATTATCTTATCTTTGGTTACTTAATATTGCATCAAATCAATTAAAACCGCTTTTTCTAGTTTCAAAGATAATATTAAAAACTTATATTATTTTAATTTTTTCTTTATTGTCTAAATTGATAAAATTAATTTACATTAAATTAATGAAAATTTTTAAATGAACTTGCAAGCTAATTATTATAAAAATTTAATTGAATATATAAATGCTAATAAGATCCCTTTTATAAGGTTAATTTTATACATATTTATAGCTTCAATATTTTATAAGTTCATGCAAAGTTATTCTCCATTGGGAATAAAATGGACTTCTTATCATAATGAAAGGTTAATTCATGCAATTCGAAATATTTTTGAGAATCTTCAACTAACTTTAATGGGGCATACATCATGGGACGATCCTATAAGTGTGAGAGAACATTTGCAAAAGAATATTGGCATAATTTATATTCAACCAATTACTACTTATATTTTTCCAGCATTTCTATATAAATTATTCGGTAAAGTTCAGTTTTTAAGTTTTGGAAACATTATTGATTATCTTTTTATAATTTTAACAGGGTTATTTGTTGCAGAAGTGGGATTAAGATCTATATCTATTAGAAATAATATTGAATCAATATTTTATAGCATAACTATATTTTCATTATTCATAACTTCTCCATGGACTTATAGAATGATGCTTGCCCCTTGGTATGAGGTGGGATTTTTAGGATTTTATATATTAAGTATTTATCTTTTTATCAAGAAGAAAGTAATTGGAGGTTTATTCTTTCAATCTCTTGCATTTTTGGTGCATTGGTTATGGGGAATACTCATATTTTTTTTTGTAACTACCCTCACATTAGTAAGTTTAAAAATCAAGAATAATTTAAAGTACCAATATCTACCTCTAGGTTTACAAACAAAAAAAGGATTTGTTATTTACGCTATCTCCTGCATAACACCTTTATTCATTCATTTTATACAAATATTATTAGTTAATATTAATGGAATTAGCACCTCAAATGGTAGTGCACTTTATAGGATAGGAATAAATAGTATTAGTAACATACATCATGGAGGATTGATTGGTGCTTTTCAGTTTCTGGGAGGGAATAGATTTAGCGTTTGTTTTAACTCTGATAATATTAATCAATTAAATCAGCTGCAGAAGAACATAAGTATATTTAATTGCTCATTATCCCTCACTAGTTTAGTTTTTATCTCATTGCTATCAATCTTAGGGCTATCCTTAGTTTTAAATAATAATATTAATAATAAATGGATCTTACTCCCAATTTCTTGGTCTTTTCTTTTTTTTAATTTTGTATTTCAGCAAAGCTTTGCTGTACATTTACAGGGACACTCATATATCTTTGCTGTATTATTTTCTATTGGATTTACTTATCTAATTAAGTATTTATTCGAATTTTTGAAACTTTCAAATGTTGTAAGCAAAATATTAATGATCCCTTTGATATTTGGAGTAATAATAAATTTGATTCGTGTTTGTTTTTTAACTGGTATTAATGGTTGAAATTATGATCCTTAAACTCATTTAAAAATGAAAATAGTTATTTTTACTGTAAATGATTCTGAATATATACCAAATCTATTGGATCCAATATTGTCTGAAAGAAGTCAAGATATAAAATATGTATTTATATCAAAAACTCTTTTTAGTTTTAAAAAGTTTAATAGAAATTTTAAATTCTTCTTATTAAATCTATACCCTTTTTGTATTTCGAAAAGGGATTTATTTTTATTTTTTATCAAAAAACTGAAGTTTACCTTTGATAAGGTATTTAGATCTAATCCTAAATATGACCTTAAAAAGTTTCTTTATAGTAAAGGAATAAAATTTAATTATGTAGAAAAAATTAATGAAGAGCAATTTTTAAAAAAGATAAGAAAAATCGAACCAGATATAATTCTTTTTGCTGTATTTGATAAAATTGCAAAAAAGGAATTAATCGAAATTCCTAAAATTGGAACTTTTAATTTACATTTAGGACCATTACCTTCATATAAAGGAGGATTAAGTGCCTTTTGGCTATTAAGATTTAAAGAAAAATATGCTGGCGCAAGCATTCATAAAGTTACTGAAAAAATTGATGAAGGTGACTTAATAGATGAAACTAAGTTTCTTATTAAGACCAATTCAATGTGCGAGCTAATGAAAGAAAATATTAATATTGCTTCTATAATGCTCCCTTCTATTATTTCTAAAATTAATTCTGAAAAATATAAGATTATTGATACTTCTAAAAGAAAATCTAATTATTACCTATTCCCCACATTTAATGATTTTAGGCATTTTTATCGAAACGGCTCTAAGTTAATTTGAAAATATTAAATTTAGATATTAAAAAACTTATCGAATATCATTAATATAAAAAAAGTATAGACTTAAACTTAATATGAAAGAAATCGTTTTTGCAATTCCGAGTATCTTGTTAATAGGTACTGCAAATGCAATTTTGAAATGGAGGATTGTGTATCTGAATAGCAAAAATATTCAAATTTTTAGTAATAACTTCCTAAAATTTTTACTTGATCCCTTTATATCTCTAGGAGCTTTAGCAGTCATCTTATCTGTAATATGGTGGCTTAATATAATATCTTTTGTGAGAATTGGTATTGTTTATCCACTAATCCAAGCAGGTGCAATAGTAACAACTCTATTATTAAGTACTTTATTAATAAAAGAGCCTATTAATTCGATGCAAATTTTTGCAATCTTTTTAATTGTGCTTGGAATTATTTTACTAACTAGATAATATTTAATTTATGTTTCTTTCAGAGGATTTTTTTTGATTTCAATTAAAGTTTTTTTGACCGTTCTTAGAACATATTCTTTATCTATTCCTAACCATATGGGTATCCTTGAGATCCTTTTATATAAAGATTCAGTATATGGTAATTTCAAATTTTTTGTATTGAAATTTTTTAATGCATAAGGGGAAATATGAAGAGGAATATAGTGAAAAACTACCATTACACCTTTTTGTCTCATCTTTTCAATAAATAAATCTCTTTCATTACTAGTAGAATGAATTAAATAAAAAATATGGCCATTGTGTTTCTTCCCTTCTTGGGATAATGGAACTGACACTAATCCTTTTTCTGTGATTTCTTTTAATCCTTCTTTATAGTAATTCCATATTTTAAGTCTTTCTTTTGTAATCATTTCAGCTTGCTCCAATTGAGCTAGTAAAAATGCAGCAGTTAATTCTCCAGGAAGAAAGGATGAGCCAATATCGACCCAAGTGTATTTATTTATATGACCTTTATTGAATGCAGACCTATTTGTTCCTTTATCCCTTATATATTCTGCCCTTTCTAAATATTTCTTATTATTAATAAGTAATGCTCCAGCCTCCCCCGCAATAATATTTTTAGTTTCATGAAAAGAGTAACACCCTAAATCCCCTATTGAGCCAAGTGCTTTCCCTTTATATGTGGACATTACACCTTGTGCTGCATCTTCTATTACTAACAATTTATATTTTTTGGCTATTGCAACTATCTCCTCCATATCACATGCTAATCCTGCATAATGGACAGCCACTATAGCTTTTGTATTCTCATTAATTAATTCCTCTATTTTTTTGACATCAATATTGAGTGTTTCAGGATTTATGTCTACAAAGATTGGTTTGCCGCCTCTTAAAGCAAATGCATTGGCAGTAGATGTAAAGGTATATGATGGCATTATTATTTCATCACCTTTCTTTATATCTGTAAGAATAGCAGCCATCTCAAGGGCTGCTGTGCATGAATTTGTAAGTAATACTGAATGTGTAGAAGTTTTTTTTTCTAACCATTGCTTACATTTCTTTGAGAAAAATCCATCCCCTGAAAGTTGACCAAGGCTATTGGCCTTATTAAGATATTGAAATTCTTTACCTGTAAGAAATGGTTTATTAAATGGGATCAAAAATTAATTAAATTTATTAACATGTTTTTTAATAATATCTTGTTTTCTGACAGAATTTATATATAGCATACATATATGATTATCTTTAATATTTAGGAATGAAAATTCTTTTAGTTGGATCAGGTCTTTCAGCTTATGGTGCATGTGTTGCTTTCCTTGAAAAAAAGAAAAATCATAACTTTAAAATAGATGTTATAGATATAGGATTAAAAGAATCTAGCCTTACTAAAAAAGATTATGTGGTTCCAAATTCCAAAGACTTTGAAGGTAGTTACTTTCCTTATGGAATTAATGACAGTAATTCTTCAATTAAATTAGACTCTAAAAGAATATGCTCTAGTCATGCTTTCGGTGGCTATAGCAAAGTATATAGTGGTTCAATTCTTAGGCCAAAGAATAACGAATTAATCAATTGGCCAAAAGATTCAATTCCTAAATCAGAAGATTATGAGAAAATTTTATCATCTCTAAATTTTAAACCACATAAAAATGAAGTATCTGATTTTTTCTTGAAAGATAAACTTAATTATGATTACAATCTTAAAAATATTTCTCTCCTTGGTAATGCATTGATTGCATTTTCAAAGATTATTGATAACGATGGTAGAAAAATTAAGATCCCTTTTGATAGTTCTTATAAATTTCTTGAGTGGGTGAAAGAAGGCAAGATTGAATATATAAATGATAGTTATTTGACCCAAATAGAAGTCAAGAAAGAATTTTTAATTGCTTATATTAAAGAAAAAAATAAATTAATTAAGAAAGAGTATAGTAAAATATTTTTAGGAGCGGGTTGTGTAAATACTACAGCTATTATAGATAGGAGTCTTTTTTTCAAGGGATCAAGAGATTACTTTATTCAATCATCCCCAAGCATATTACAACTTTATTTTAAATGCCCCTTAAAAAAGATCAAGGATGAATCTCTAAATTTAAAACAAAAAGATTATGCATTATGTAAATATTTCTTAGAGCATAAATCTAGACTAACCTCAGGATATTGGACACATACTCAAATAGGACCCATTAATAGAATAATAATAAATAAATTAAAAAAAAATTTATTTAAATTTCTGCATACATCTATTTCCCATATTTTAAAAATATTTTATTTTTCAACAACTGTATTGCATTCAGAAATAGGGCCAAAGATATTACTTAAAAGTAAAATAAATAAAGATAAGAAACAAATAATAAAAATAATAGAGAAAGAAAATAATTCGAAATTTACTAATTCTTTGGCTATTAAAATTGCTGTTTTAGAAAAATTTATGGATCTATACTTATTGCCAATTCCATTCTCTAATTTTTTTGCTAATAAACTTAAAGGTAATAAATACGGTGGATGGCATTACGGAGGAACTTTACCATTCTCATCAAAAAATATTGGGAGGCCTTATTGTGATCCATCTGGAGAGGTGAATGGTTTACGAAATGTTTATGTAATAGATTCTTCCTCATTCCCTACAATTCCAGGGAGTACAGTTGCTCTTTTAACAATGGCAAATGCCTATAGAATAGGAAAAAGTTGCTTAAATTAAATTAAAAAAAATATTATGTTTATACCAAGAGGCTCAATAAGACATGAATTAGGTGGTGATTTGTGGAATAGTTTTTATTCATTATTAAATCCAAATACCTTAAAAAAGGTAAATGATAAAACTAGAAAAAAAACATCTGAAGCAATAAATAAAGAATTTGATCAATATAAAAGTCATCTTCTTCCCTACGCCAGAACATGTTTTTTAACAATTATAAAAGCTTTAAATATCTCAAAAGGTTCCGAAGTCTTAATGACCCCGATTAACATTTATCCTATTTTAAATGTAATTGAAAGCTTAGAATTGAAAGTGAAATTTATAGATATCAATTTATACGATTATGGTCCGGATTATGAATTTCTAGATTATCATTTATCTAAAAAACCTTCCTTCTTTTTATTAACCTATTTATTTGGTTATGTACCCAATTTAAAATTAATAACAGAAAAATGTAAACAATATAATGTCCCTCTAATCGAGGATTTTTCTCAAGCTATTGGAGCAAAATATAATGATAAAATATTAGGAACATTTGGTATTGCATCTTTTTATAGTGCTTCATTAACAAAATATGTAGATGGTTATAATGGGGCTTTTCTTTTACATAAGAAATATGATTTGAATCTACAAAATGAGATTGAGAATGAATTAACTTTGTTTCTAGACCCTAGTCCTAAAAGGATAAAATCAATAATATTTAAAACATTAATTTGGAATTTTGCATTAAATAGATTCTTTTTTAATTTTTTTACATACCCTTTTTTATATACTTTAAAAATTTTGAACAAAAACTGTTTTAAAAAAATAATAGGCCCAAATATATCTTTCAAAAAAGATATTGATTTACCAGGTTATTATTTTGAAAATATATCAGAGATACAAGCAAAGACAATTTACAGATTCTTAAAAAAATTACCTCAACTGATTTCAGAGAGAAGAAAATGCTTTCGAAGATTTGAAACCGCTTATAATGAAATAATTAATAATAAGGAATATAGTACAAAAATCCAAAAAATTAATAATTATAAAGGTAATGTTTACTGGCAATTAGTATTGAAAGTTAAAAATACTCAAATTGCTCAAGATATTCTTTTTTCGTGGGGAATTGAAACTGGAACTACTAACTTACCAAATCTTGCTAGCGAATATTTTTTTAAGCTCCCAAATGCTATTGCATTAAAAAATAATCATATTTTTATTCCTTTACATAGCTATTTAAAGAAATCGGATTATAAAAAATTAATAATAAAACTTTTTCACTGTGGACAAATTTAAATTATATTCTTTTATTCATTATTTTTATAATTAGAAATATTTTTAAGTAAATTTTGACTTTATTATTTTCAAAGATACTATTAACTTTTAGAATATAATTGAAAGATAAATATTATGTTTCTTATTTCAGGTGCAGGAATATCTGGTCTAATAATGTCTAAGCTTTTAATAAAAGATGGGATATGTAAACCAGATGAAATCATAGTTGTTGAACAAACAAATTCCTGCGGGGGGTTATATAAACCTTGGCTGTGTCCAAATTTAGGCGAGTTAGATAAAGGCATGCATATTTATTACGAGACTTTGATTGATAAAGTTGATAATATTTTTTATAATTCCGTTCCAGAAGATGAATGGATTTTTCTGGAGAATAATTATAAAGATATTGCCGGTGCATATTTTAATGGAAGGCTTCAATGTAATAGTCCATACCCAGACTTGAGATATTTTTCCAAAGACTTTAAAGATGAATTGATTGCAGATTTTTTAAATAATTTGGACATATTAAAAAAAAATAATAAAGATCATTTGATTAACGAATTGTTTAGTGGTTCATCTGCTAAGGAATATTGGATTAATAGATTTGGGCAAAAAATTTATGAAAATATTTTTAATCCAATATGTAAAAAAATGTATGGTTTTTCGGCCGATAAGCTTTCTGTAAATGCTGCTTATTATGTGAAGCTGGACAGAATAGTTTTATTTTGCCCTGAATTTATGAAAGAAATTTATAAAAGTGGTTTTTTGAGGAAGATATTAGCTTATCCTGATCAATTAAAAATGCCTTCCTATAGAAATAATAATCAAAGAGGTTTGTATCCAAAATCTGGAATGCTAAAAGTAGTAAATGCACTATATAAAGACCTAATTAATTTAGGTGTTAATTTTATTATGAATTCCCAGGTAAAAGATATTTGTAAAAAAGGAAGACAATTTGAAGTGAAAATTCAATCAGAGATTAATAATTATATTTCTCTTACTGTAGATAATATTTTTTGGAGTGGATCTAGGTCTAGTTTGGAAAAAGTGATGCATTTAAAAAATAATTTTGTTCCTGATAAAGGTTTAAGCAATTATTATTTTTTTAGAATTAATAATCAAGATTTAGTAATGCAAGATCTTTACTATTTTTATTGTTTAGATTCAAAGTATTCCACTTTTAGGATTACTAATTTTTCTCAATATTCAAAAAATCTTGACAATAATGGAAGATCTTTAATCTGTCTCGAAGAACATTTTTCCAATAAACAAATACTTCAATATAGTAATGCTTTATCCTTATCAAATTTCTCAGAAAAGTTAATGGAAATGGGAATCATCAAAAAAGATATTGAGAAAGAAATGATCAAGTTATATACAATTTCTAAAAGAATTTTCCCTAGCCCACTACTTTTGGAAGATAAATTAAATAATCAGATTTCTAACTTAGATAATGTTTCAAATATTATTTTCCCTGGTAAAAATAAAATTCCCTCTATGGCGCCTTTTTTCTTGGTTGATTCTTTAACAGATATATATAATCAGTATGAAAAACTTGTAGATAATTAATTTATATTTTATAAGTTAAAAATTTCCCTTTTTTTAAATAAAAATGAATAATGGATTAAAAGGTTAAAAAATGAAAAAATTTAAAAATTGTACAATTTTTGTAGACACTTTAAAAATAAAGGACCTACCTTTTTATTGGAGAGTTGGAAATACAAAAAAAGTACCGAAGATTCCCTCTAATATGGACTTCAAATTATATTTTGATAAAGAATATAATTGTTTAAGGCAATTTGTATCACCATATTTGAGTCAATCATTAGTTGAAGTTTATAAACAAAATGAAAATATAGGTTATTTGAGACAGGACAATACATTAGCTCGAAAATATCATGATGACTTTCTTGATTTTATTTTACAAAACATAGGAGATATATCTCACAAAAAGATTCTCGAAATTGGCTGTGGAGGATGTACCATATTAAATGTTTTAAAGAATAAAAATGCCTATGTAACAGGTTTAGATCCAAGTCCATTTGCAAAAGAATCTGCTTCAAAGTTCAAAATAAAAATTATTGATAAATTTTTTAAAAAGGAATTAATTGATCAAAATTATGATTTAACTTTTTTTTCAGATGTTCT
>MDTB01003568.1_pt1 | contig 14306 bp, 8 predicted proteins | sample 811161 | NCBI WGS metagenome assembly MDTB01 (sample SAMN05326650, study PRJNA326480) | marine metagenome | isolation source: seawater | place: Mediterranean Sea | collected 2009
CAATATGAATCTTAGAGATTTAAAAAAACCTATTTCTTCTAAAATGGTTACAGAAAAAGAAGAGTATAAGGATTTAATTTCAAGGCTCGGTAATAAATTGGGTTTTGATAATCTCATTCATTTTCACCCAAATGAGAGTCATATACCTGAAAAGAATGCTTCGAGAGTATCTGCTGCTTATTGTTCTCCTGCTTTATTCTGGCCAATACCTAAGTTCCAACGGCCTACTTTAATATTTGAACCCGAGTTTATACAAATTATTAAGCATAAAAAAACTCCCCTTTTATTCATATGGAGACAGAAGAAGTATAACGTAAGTGTTAGTTTTGGACCTGAACGTATAGCACCAGAGTGGTGGTTTGACGACCGTCTATGGCGTACTGGCTTACGTGACTATTGGAAGATTGAAACAGTTTGCGGTAATAGGCTCTGGCTATTTGAAGCAAAAGGTGCAGAATTAAAAGGTGGTTGGTTTGTTCATGGCACTTTCGCTTGATAATATATTAAATACTTTAATAAATAATAAAAAGAGAAATAGCAGTTATGAGAAAAAATCTGAAACAAGCAGTATACACGAACCATACTTCACAAGCTATTGGGTTAGATATTGCTATTGCTCTGGCAAATTTTATAACTGGAAAAGATAATCTACATTATGGTCTCTGGGATGATTTAGAGGTGAATTTAGGAAATCTTGGAGCTGCGCAAGAAGCTTATACAAAAAAATTACTTTCTTATTTACCACAAAAAAAGTCATTAAATATATTAGACATAGGAGGAGGAGGAGGTGAAACAGCAAAGCTGTTACTCAATCTTGGGCATAAAGTAACAGTAATTGTTCCCAGCCCAATTCTAGCAGAACGGTCTAAAAAGAATACAAAAGGCTGCGCCAATATTAAATTATGCACTTTTGAAGATTACAATTCACAAAACAACGAAACCTTCGACGTATGTCTTTTTTCCGAAAGCTTTCAATATATCCCATTAAAAAAAGGATTATCGAAAGCGTCTAAGCTTCTTAAAAAAAACGGTCGCATTCTTATCGCTGATTGCTTCCGCTCAAATATTAAAAAAAGAATTAATCATCGGCCTCCAGGAGGAGGGCATTATTTAGAAGAAATGTTTAATGAAATTAATATAAACAATCTTGAAATAGTAAAAAAAGAGGAAATTACAAAATCTGTATCACCTTCAATAGATTTAGAGCAAAAGTTCTACAAAACGATTGGTACTATTATAACAAGAATTACTGAATCTTATTCTATAAAACACCCTTTTATGTTTAAAATGATGCGCAGAGCTTATAAATTATTTTTAAATAGAAAAAAGAGAAAAGATTTACATACTAGATTATTTGAAAATTCACGTAACTCTGAAATATTTGAGTATTATAATCATTATATGATATTTTTATTAAAACAAAATTTTTAGTATTATATTTTTTAATGTCTTAGTTGTATTTTAATTATATTGGAACAAAAAGTGAACATATGGACTTGAGTTGTGTTGAATTGTGCATCAAATCTAATTTTAGTTTTTTAAACGGGGGGAGTCATCCCGAAGAGTATGCACGAAGAGCTGTAGATTTTGGATTAGAGGCTTTTGCTATAACTGATCATAATTCAGTCTCAGGTATAGTAAGGGCTCACACAGAAATTAAAAAAATCAATGCTAAGAATAGCAAAAATAATAATATTTTAAATACAAGACTAATACCCGGAACAGAAATTAATACGGTTGAAGGTTTAGTAATAACTGCCTTAGCTAAGAATCAAAAAGGTTGGGCAAATATATGCCGACTTCTAACTAAGGGAAAAATTAGTGAAAAAAAAGGTTCCTGTAAAATTACGCTAAATGACGTTCTCAAGTATGGGAGCCATCTCGCTCTCTTATTACATGTCTCAACAAAATTAAGTTATACCAAATGGATAGAATCGTCAAAAAAGATTATAACTAAATTCCCTAATACTGGATTAGTTTTATCGCCTTATTATGAAGGGAAAGATTCTGAATTATTTATAAAAACATCAAAAATTGCTAAAAAACTAAATATTCGTCTTGTAGCTTCCGTATGCCCTATAATGCACCATAGTTCAAGACGAAGAGTGATAGATGTTTTAAATGCTATTAGTAGAAATTGTAAGGTTGAAGAATTAGGATATAACGCTGCAAGAAACGCAGAACGCCGTATAAGAAATCCTCAAGAATATAAAAAAATATTCATGGGCTATAACGATGCTCTAATTAATAGTATAGAAATTGCTAAATCATGTAAATTTTCATTAGATGAATTGACTCATCAATATCCATCAGAAATTTGTTCAGGAGATTCTGCCCATAAAAAACTAACTCGTCTAGCACACGAGGGATTAAAATGGCGTTATCCACAAAAGGTTCCAAATCCAGTAAAAAAGCAAGTATTATACGAGCTAAAAGTTATAAAAAAGTTAAATTACTCTCCTTATTTTTTAACAGTTTATGATATTGTAAAATTTGCAAGATCTAAAAATATTTTATGCCAAGGGCGAGGTTCTGCTGCAAATTCTATAATCTGTTTTTCTCTTGGTATTACTTCTATTAGCCCTGAAATAGGTAATATGGTGTTTGAAAGATTTGTATCAGAAGCCCGTAACGAACCACCAGACATAGATGTAGATTTTGAGCATGAACGCCGTGAAGAAATCATCCAATATATTTATAACAAATTTGGGCGCCATCGCACTGGTTTATGTTCTACTGTTGTTCATTATCGTAGTAAGCGGGCTATTCGTGAAGTCGGAAAAGCTATGGGATTATCTATTGACACAATAACTATATTATTATCACAGCTATCTGGGTGGAAAAAACCTGGCTCGATAAAAGAAAAATTGCACAAGTTTGGATTAGATCCCTCAAATCGAAAATTAACACAAGCACTAATGTTAATTAACGAAATAATCGGATTCCCACGACACCTTTCTCAACATGTAGGCGGCTTTGTTTTAACTGAGAACCGCTTAGATGAATTAATACCAATTGAAAATACTTCGATGCATGACAGAACTGTCATATGCTGGGACAAAAATGATATAGATGCCCTAGGTATATTGAAAGTTGATATACTAGGTCTTGGAATGTTGAGCTGTATAAGAAAAGCTTTTTCTCTTATTCATAAATACTATGGCCATAATTATAGCCTTTCAACTGTTCCCTCAGAAGACCCCAATGTATATAACATGATCTGTAAAGCTGATACTATTGGTGTATTCCAAATAGAAAGTCGTGCGCAAATGAATTTTCTTCCTCGAATGCTACCTAAATGTTTTTATGATTTAATAATCCAAATTGCGATCGTAAGACCTGGACCTATACAAGGTAATATGGTTCATCCTTATATGAGGCGTAGAAAAGGAAATGAAGACATAGACCTTCCCCCTCCTCCTTTAAAAAAAGTTTTAGAAAAAACTTTAGGAATTCCATTGTTTCAAGAACAAGCGATGCAGATTGCTATAATAGGCGCAAATTTTAGTGCTTTGGAGGCAGACAAACTTCGCCGGTCTTTGGCAACTTTCAAAAGTGATGGTGATATAGGTATTTTTCGTCATAGATTCATTGCTGGAATGCTAAAAAATGGTTATAAAAGAGATCTATCAGAAAAATGTTTTTCTCAAATAGAAGGATTTAGCAAATACGGTTTTCCAGAAAGCCACGCTGCCAGTTTCGCTTTAATAGTTTATGCTTCTGCATGGATTAAGTTATACTATCCAGCAATATTTGCATGTTCTTTGTTAAACTCACAACCAATGGGCTTTTACTCAGCAAATCAAATTATTAATGATGCTAGAAAACATACTGTGGAAATTCTTCCTTTATGTATAAATAAAAGTGTATGGGACAATACTACAGAACTTGGGCCCAATAATAATCTATCTCTAAGAATTGGCTTTAGACAAATTAAAGGTCTATCAAAACCTGCTGTGGAAAACATTATTGATAAACGCTATAATGGTTTCAAGAATATTAGTGACCTTTGGCAACGTACAAATTTATCATATTATATTTTATCAAAACTTATAAAATCAAACTGTTTCTCTGGAATAGGGATAAAACGAAATGAAGCATTATGGGAGGCACAAGCACTCCGTAATAAAGAAAAAGGTACTTTATTTGAAAGCAAATCAGAAAATATAACTTATACCAATGTGCCTATTAAGTTACTAAATGTAACAACAGGTGGCGAGTTAATTAAAGATTATATTTCTTTAGATTTTAGTTTGCAATCACATCCAATGGCATTACTGCGAAATGTTATAAATAAGGGAAAGTAGCCTATCCACAGTAAACAAACTTAATATTCCGGTCAAACCCTAAAACTAGATTCAGTCTTGCCGGATCAATACCTGGATTAACTAGCTGCCCGTGAACAAGGATACGTGTGTTATCTGGATATTTCATTGCATCTAAGGCAGTCTCTGGTTGTCCAACCAAAAAGCTTAAAGTATCAGCCATACAAACTCCATTTTCAGCAATCTGACTTGGTGGGCTGGAAAGCTTTTCCATTCCTTTATCCTCAATGCTGCTGACCGAATCAACGGTTGTATTGTTGGATTGACAGCTCTGCAGAGTAAGACACAAAACAGTCAGTATAAAAAATAATCGTGGCACTTCTATTCCTTTCAATCTTCGTACTTGTTCATTCTATTAGTTATTAATTCCTCAACAACCGATGGGTCAGCTAGCGTTGAGGTGTCGCCCAAATTCGTAAAATCATTCTCAGCAACTTTTCTCAAAATCCTTCTCATTATTTTTCCCGAGCGTGTTTTTGGTAGACCTGGAGCCCACTGTATTATATCTGGCTTAGCTATTGGTCCAATCTCCTTTCGAACCCAATTCTGAAGTTCTATCAACATATCAGCCGACGGATTTACACCCGACATTAGCGTCACATAAGCATAAATACCTTGACCTTTTATTTCGTGCGGGTAGCCCACAACTGCGCTTTCACTAACATTTGGATTAGATACCAACGCACTTTCAATTTCTGCTGTTCCCATTCGATGCCCAGAAACATTTAAAACATCATCCACACGTCCAGTTATCCAATAAAACCCATCAGCATCACGCTTGCAACCGTCTCCAGTGAAGTAATATCCCGGATAATCATTGAAGTAAGTATTCACAAATCTCTCGTGATCTCCAAAAACTGTTCTCATTTGCCCAGGCCAACTATCCTTAATCGCAAGTACCCCCTCGCATTCCGTTTCTAGAATTTCCTTGCCAGTTTTTGGGTTTATAACGGCTGGTAGAACCCCAAAAAAAGGTCGTGTTGCGGAACCAGGCTTTGTAACTGTGGCTCCAGGCAACGGAGAAATCATAATGCCTCCAGTCTCAGTCTGCCACCACGTATCCACTATTGGGCACTTCCCTTTTCCCACAACTTTATTATACCAGTTCCAGGCTTCCGGATTAATTGGTTCTCCAACAGACCCTAATATTCTAAGCTTGGACAAATCACATTTATTAACAAATTCATCACCCTGACCCATTAAAGCTCTTAAAGCTGTTGGAGCCGTATAAAATTGATTAACAGCGTGCTTCTCGCAAATTTGCCAAAACCTTGATGGATCTGGATAGGTTGGAACGCCTTCAAACATTAGTGTCGTCGCACCATTAGCCAGCGGTCCATAAATGATATAGCTGTGTCCAGTAACCCACCCCACATCGGCGGTACACCAATAAATATCTCCCTCCTTATAATCAAAAACATATTTGTGCGTAAGCGAAGCGTACAAAAGATATCCAGCTGTAGAGTGCTGTACTCCCTTGGGCTTACCAGTTGACCCAGATGTATAAAGAATAAACAAAGGATCTTCAGACTTCATTGGTTCGGGATCACACTTTTTATCAACCTCACCGATCAATATTTCATATGAAAAGTCCCGTCCCGGTGTAAATTTAATATTTCCACCTGTTCTCTCTACGACTAATGTCTTCACGTCTCCACAAATTTCCAAGGCGTTATCAACATTAGTCTTTAGAGTTGTGTTGCTGCCTCCACGCGGCGCCTCGTCAGCAGTGACTACCAGTTTTGCTCCGCAGTCTTGTATTCTACTTGCTAAAGCCTCTGGAGAAAATCCAGCGAAAACAATCGAGTGGACTGCCCCTATTCTAGCAGATGCTAACATGGCATAAGCAGCTTCAGGTACCATCGGTAAATATAAGATGATTCGATCGCCCTTAGAAACGCCCAGGTTTTTAAAAACGTTAGCTAACTTGCAAACCTGTTCGTGAAGTTCCTTATATGTGACTCTCTTATCCACATTGGGATCATCAGACTCCCAAATAATTGCCGTATGATCTGCCTTCTTTGGCAAATGTCGGTCTATACAATTTGCAGAAGCATTTAAAACGCCGTCTTCAAACCATTTTATATTTATCGCTGGCGCTTTAAAGGATGCATCCTTAACCAATGTAAAAGGTTGTATCCAGTTCAAGCTTTTGGCTTGGTCACTCCAGAATTTTTTGGGATCAGCAACAGACTCTCTATACATCTCTTGATAGGTTTTTTCGTTAATCCAAGCCGACGTTGCTAGCTTATTGGAAGGTCTAAAAGTTTCATTAACCATGCTAGTTTCCTTTCAAATTAACCAAGCGTATCCTTAATTCCTTGAAGAATACCTATGTTTTTATATATCAATTAAACGCACCCAGCACTGTAATTATTTAACAATTTTTTTTTTATCCTCGCAAATAGAATATTAATTCCCACCAACTTTTACTTTTTGTTTTTTTCCAAATTTACAGTGTTCTATTATCTAGTTAAAAAATGTCTTCTAAATCACCTTTGATACTGCCTCTGCTAATGCGTCAATCTGCTCTAACTGCAAACCCGCTATATTGACCCTGCTATCGGCAACCATATATATTCCAAAATCGTTTCTTAACCTGTTAACATTGGTTTCACTTAATCCTAACCGCGAAAACATACCACGATGACTTCCAACAAAATCAAACCTGTCTGAATTGGTTTGTCTCTTTAAGGCTTCTGCTAGATTTAGCCGAAGATCCAACATTCTACCTCTCATTTGCTCTAACTCGTTTCTCCATTCTTTTTCCATATCGCTATCAGTTAAAATAAGTTCAACGACCGCAGCACCATGATCTGGAGGAAACGAAAATGTCAAGCGGTTCAAGGATTTCAAGTTATCTTGTACAAGTGAAGCCTCATTCTGGTTAGAAGCAATCACGATAGCTGCTCCAACTCTATCTCGATAAATACCAAAATTCTTCGAGCATGAGGCCGCAATCATCATATTTGGGACAGCAGAGGCCATAGCTCGGAGGCCATTTGCATCATCTTCCAAGCCGTCACCAAAACCCTGATATGCAATATCTATCAAAGGTGTTAAGCCTTTCTCTAAGCATAATCTTGTAATTTCACTCCATTGAAAAGTGTTCAGATTTGCACCAGTAGGGTTGTGACAGCACCCATGAAGCAATACCAGATCCCCTGCTTTAGCACCCGACAAATCATCCATCATTCCCTCAAAATCCACAAAGCAAGTTGAATCATCAAAGTACCTATATGATGCGCTTGATATCCCGAGATGTTTCAAAATAGCTGGGTGATTTGGCCAAGTAGGGTTTGATAGCCAAACTGTAGACCTCGGTTTAGCGGCTTTGATTAATAAAAACAATTGGTGCAATGCTCCTGTCCCGCCAGGAGCCTGAACACCAACTATACGCAACTTTGATACAGCGTCACTCACTGTTAGATTGATCATCTGATCAACAAAGCCTAACGACCCAACTAAACCAACATAACTCTTAGTTTTTTGCCTATTAAGTAGCTTCAACTCGGCATTTTTGACTGCTTCCATTATAGGTGTTATGCCGTTACGATCTTTGTAGACGCCTACTCCCAAGTCTATCTTATTTTTTCTTTTGTCATTAGCAAATAAGCCCATTAGAGCCATGATGTTATCTGGTGGTTGATTAGTTAAATTCTCAAACATTTGATGTTCCTATTAAACTATTAGTCGACTTCGAATTCCTTGATCGCTCTAGTATTCTTTTTTGAACCTTATTCTTTAAAAGCTTAAACCCCATTTTTTTATATAATGGAAGAGCATTTGGGTGATCCAATGAATTCGTATTAACTGTAACTCTTCGCGTTTCTTCGAATTCCCAGCTCAATTCTATTGCCTTTCTGAGAAGATATTTACCAAAACCAAAGCCTATAGCCTCGAATACCAATCCAAAATACGCCAAATCGCAAACATTTTTTTCTCTCCTATCCAACACAAAAAATCCCGCTGTCCATCCATCTTTCAGAAAAGTATACATCTCAACTCTGGTGTTCGATAAAAACCTTTCAACGTCGTTTAATGGACACAGCAACATATCCGTCCATTCGTAATCCGCTCCAACGCGTCTATATAACTCCAAAAAATAGCTGGCTGGCGGATTTTTAGTTCGAAGCAATAAAGTATTTCTTAAAGATTTTTCTCTAATTCCAAACTCAGGAATTTTATTCATCTCAAGATATGAAACAGTATATTCTATCTCGTCACCAGGTAATAATTTCATAAATTAAGTTTCCACATCCAGATCATACCGCGCACCCCACTCACACCAAGAACCATCATAAAGCGCTACACTTTTTGCACCCAGCAGATAAAGAGCAAAGACGAGAATAGCGGCAGTTACTCCAGATCCACATGACGTTATAATCTGCTTTTCAAGGTTCACTCCCTTAGCATTGAAAATCCTCTTTAGAGCAACTCGATTTTTCAAAGACTTATCATCATTAAAGAGCTCTTGAAAACAGATGTTTGTAGACTTTGGTATGTGCCCTGACCTCAAGCCCGGTCGTGGCTCAGGAGCTCGTCCATGAAACCTGTCTTTCGATCGAGCATCAACGATTTGTTTTGGATCCTCCTCTGCAAGTTTTTTTACCTGCCTCCAATCACAGAGCCAAGACTGCCTCATTTTAGGTACTATATCTGAGGTGCCTAAATTCTTTTTTATTTGAGACTCTACAGAACGGCCTTCTGAAAGCCATTTTGGAAGACCTCCGTCCAATATGCATGTGTTGCAAACACCAAATAATTCAAATAACCACCAGGCTCGCGCTGCAGAAAAAAGACCTGCGCCATCGTAAATAACCACTTGATCAGATTTATCTATTCCCAATTTACTAACTTCTAGGCCAAATCTTTCTACTGATGGCGCCATATGAGGTAACACACTATCAGGGTCTGAGAAAGCATCAATGTCAAAAAAATTTGCGCCACTAATATGGTTTTTCAAGTATTCGGAGTATGCATCTCTATCCTCATTTGGAAGATACCAACTTGCATCCAATAGCCTGATTCTAGGTGACTCTATATTGTCTTCTAGCCACTGAGTAGAAACAAGCCTGCTTGAAACTCTTATCATATTTCCCTCTTCGTTGATGCATACCTCTAAATAATAGGCCTAAAAATTGTGTACTTTTACCACGATAAACTAGACCCATCCACATTACCTAATTGCTCTCTCAACTAAAATATTTTGTGTATATAAATTGTATGATTATCGAGCGCATACCACTCTTTAAAAATCCAATAATTCCTCTGCTTTCTTCAAATCAACGCTAACTAATTGACTTACACCACGCTCAACCATTGTGACCCCATATAGTCTATCCATTCGCGACATAGTCAAGGGGTGATGCGTTATAACCATAAAACGCGTATTAGTCCTATCTTTCATCTCATCAAGCAAACAACAAAATCGCTCGACATTTGCATCATCTAACGGTGCATCTACTTCATCTAAGACGCATATTGGACTTGGGTTAGCCTTGAAAACTGCAAAAATTAAAGCCATTGCTGTCAAAGTCTGCTCTCCTCCAGACAATAAAGATAATGTCGATAGCTTTTTACCAGGAGGTTGGCACATTATTTCCAATCCAGCATCAAGAGGGTCGTCATGTTCAACTAGCTCAAGTTTCGCAACTCCCCCACCAAACAGCGTTTCAAATAATTCAGAAAAATTTCTGTTAACATTTTTATAAGCTGTCAACAAACGAGAACGCCCTTCTGTATTAAGCTTAGCGATCCCTGATCTTAGTTTCGTTATGGCCGACTCAAGATCTGTTTTCTCCACTAGTAAACTATTTAATTCCTCTGACAGCTCCTTAGTGTCTTCCTCCGCACGTAGATTAACTGATCCTAAAGACTCTCTTCGATTTTTGAGTTTCACCAAAAGGTTCTCTATTTCTTGAACTGAGGGAATATTAGAAAAATCATCCGCCAAAGTCTCTATAAATTCTTTTACATTTTTCCCAACTTTTTCTAACACAAGTTTTTCCAGTTCTGCTTGGTTATACTCCGCATTTTCTTTTTTAACTCTTGCCCTTACTACTTCCTCTCTCAGTTCCGAGGCTCCGGTTTCCGATGCTCTTTCCTTGATTACTAATCTTCTCAACTCAGACTCTTGAATGGACAAAGCTTCTGATGCCTTAATTTTTTGTTTTTCCGCCTCTAGCAACATTTCACCTAGCTTTTTTTTATTCTGCGACAATATATTTGGTAATTCAGTTGCTTTTTCTAACTCCAAATTCAGTACAGTTTTTCGAGTCTCAAGCTCAAATATGCTCTCTTTAGCAATGGCTAATCTGTTTTCCCAATTTTCTGTCTCATCTTTTAACTCGACGATTCTTTTTGTTCTGGTACGTGCATCTCGTTGAGCTTGATCATATAAAGCTCTCTTCTCAACCATCATACTCCGAGACTTTTCCACGTTGGTCCGCTGTTCCTCTAACTCACCTTTAACATTTTCAAAACCTTCCAATTCTACAAAGGATTTCTTTAATTCATTTATATCGCTCTCTAGTTTCTTTCTGTCAGCTTCCCGATACTTAACACTTTCCTCTAGACTTTGGAACTTGGATGATGCCTTGCTTACTTCAGATTCAATAGTGCTCAGGGAACGAAAAGCATCAAACAGATTATCATCACAATTCTTTCTTAGATTTCTAGCCTCAGAATCCTCTTTTTCCGCTTTACTTAGATTTTCAGTAGCTATTAAAAGTTCTTGATCTAATAACACAATTTTCTCTTTTATCACCCGAATTTCGACTCTCAAATCCTTCAACCGATTCTCTTGTCTCAGCCTCAAAGCCCCCGGAGAAAGCTTGTCCTGACCAACAGTACAAAAGCCATCCCAACGCCATATATCTCCTTCCGTTGAGACAAGTGTTTGACCAACCTTTAACTGCTCTTGAAGTCTTGGTCCTTCCGATGATTTGATAAGACCAACCATAGATATTTTTCTTTTCAATACTGGCGGCGCCAAAACTTTTTCCCCCATGGGGGTAGCTCCCAAAGGAAGTTCAGCGATATTTTCCAGTTCTGGAAGTTCATACCAACCAGAGCTTATATTATCAGCCACTATTGAGGCATTAAATTCGTCCCCAAAAACTGCGCCTAGAGCGTCTTCAAAACCTTTCTCAATTTTAACTTCACTAATGACATCTTTTGACTCTTGATTGGATAAAGATAATAATTCTTCAAGAGCGTCCCGTTCGGCCTCTAGCGCCGCCAGCCGTCCAGTTTCAGTCGAAAATTCGATTCGCGCTTGCGACTCCTTAATAGCATTTTCTGCTCTAACCAATTCAGTTGACTTAAGAGCTTCTTCTGCTGCCCTGGATTTCTCTTCGCAAAGCAAAAGAATATCTTGGGCCTTTTTCAAATCAGCCCCTTTCTGATATTGTATTTTTTTTACTGAGTCTTTGGTCTCCTGAAGATTATCAAGTTCTTTCGTAGTCTCATCTCGCGCCTGGTTTGTTTCATTTAATTGTGTATCAATGCTCTGATATTTCACTGATAGCTGGGTAAACTGCTCTGCTAGGCGGTCTAGTTCTGATTCATCATTATTCAACTTTGTAGCAAAAGCAGATGCATCAGTTTTAGATTTCAGTATGCTGTCCTCTTGGTTTTCCTCTAAGTTTTTTAATTGATTTAACTCCCAAGCTAAACGGTCTATTACTGCACCGGCGTCACCAATAAAAAGTTCTTGTCTTCCACAATCCTTTATAACCTCTTCAGATCTATTCTTTAATTCTAGTATACTTGCTTCAGCTCGTTCTTGCTCTTTCTTTATCGCTTCGTCCTCAACGGTTAGCCTTTGTAATGCCGTAACGGCTCTTGTTTCATCATCTCTAAAGTCAGAAATTGTAACTTCCGCTTTGTCACGTTCTGATCTAGCCAATTTCAATTCAGTTTCTGCACTACTCGACATTTTAGTAAAATTAATCAGCGATTTCTCTTCCAAGATATTTTTCTGATTCGCTTCAACCCATTTTTTGCATAATAGAAAACCCTCCTTCTCACGAATTTCATCCCCCAATTCCCTATATTTTATTGCTTGCAGTGCTTGCTTCTCTAATATTTTCAATTGGCTTTGAAGTTGCTCATAAATATCTTGGAGACGTCCCAGATTGCCTTCACTGGACTTCAGTTTTAGCTCAGCCTCGTGACGACGCTGATAAAGCCCAGATATACCAGCAGCTTCTTCCAAAAGCCTTCGTCTTGATTTGGGGTTTGCATTAATTAACTCAGTTATTTGCCCCTGACGAACAAGGGAGGGTGAATAAGCTCCCGTTGATGAGTCAGCGAAAAGCATAGCGATATCCTTAGCGCGTACATCTTTTCCATTTAATCGAAATGATGAACCGATATCACGAGTAACCCTACGAACTACGTCTACAACATTATTTTGCTTATCTGGCGTTCCACTTTGTATATTTACTTCTTCTAATCCTAATACAACCTCAGCAAAATTTTTTGGAGGTCTGGTTCCCGCCCCTGCAAATATAACATCTTCCATACCACCACCGCGTACAGAGGTCGGTCTATTTTCGCCCATCACCCATCTTAGAGCTTCTAATAAATTCGATTTTCCACACCCGTTGGGTCCCACAATCCCAGTTAAACCTGGTAAAATTGACAGCTCAACAGGGTCGACGAAACTCTTAAATCCAAGAAGCCTCAACTTTGAAATTTTCAATTTTTAACCTTGCCGTATTAAAAACATCAAAATACATGCCCTATCAGGAAGAATCATAATAACGATTATATAGTACCAGAAAAACACAGGATAACAATATGTTGTGTCTTCACTATGGTTAAAATTTGCTAAATAACATTCAGTGTCTTATGTACAAAAAAGATTTGAAGCAAATTTAAAGAGCATTTTTTTGCTCAACGAGCACTCTTACTCGTTGTGTTCGGGTCCAAAGACACCTTTTATCATCACTTTCGCAAAGGAATTAATTATGATACTTTGAACAATTAACTCCATTTTTTTAACCAACAACCGATAGTTTTGCTCTTTAATGATCCGCCGCCACCTGACTCAGCAAAAACCTTATTCATCAAAATTTATGCCCAAAGCTCCGTTTGGCTCTATCAAGATTAAGTGATTTCTTCGCATACTTTCCCTGGTAAATCCAATCTGCTTCAATTACGCGCTTCACATAATTTCTAGTTTCGTTGAAAGGAATTAGCTCTATCCAAACAAGGGGATCTGTTCCCTTAGTACGAGGATCTCCATACGTTTCCATCCACTTACGCACCCGGGTTGGGCCTGCATTATACGCCGAAATCGCGAGGATTTTACTTCCATCAAATTTTTTCAAGACCATATTTAAAAAAGAACTTCCAAGAGTAATATTGTACCTCCTATCGGTTGAAAGTCTTCCAGGTTTGTAAGTTAAATCTAATTTCCTTGCCATGGACTCTGCTGTTCTGGGCATCAATTGCATTAATCCAACGGCACCAGCAGATGACTTCACGTTATTAAAAAATCCACTTTCTTGCCTAATTATTGCGGTTGAGAGAGGCGCCAACTCTTCTTCGAGGAACAGTTTCTTGTCAATGACAGGAAAGGAAAAATCCGTTATTGAAATGCCAGACAAAGCAGCCGTCTTGGCCAATGAAACACCTGATGCTGTTAGACCAATATCATACGCCAACTGAGATAACTGTAATCTTTCCAACTTTGTCATTTTTTCTGAGGCGTGATTAAAAAACCGATCAGCCAGCACTGATCGTCCCGCATAGTATAGTAGGATGGCAGCTTTTACTGAGGATTTTTTCGTAAAACTTGCAGATTCCCATTCGTATTGGTCACGCTTCAATAATGCTTGGTCAGCAATCGCTTTTCCTCTCTCTGCTGCCAACTGCCCATAAAAATAGGATTGATATTTTGCACCTTCGTTGTAAGCCAGTTTTGCGCGCTCATTCTGACCTAGGTTTTCATAAACACGCCCAATCCAG